>OHQT01000074.1_pt1 | contig 60040 bp, 42 predicted proteins | sample 1578221 | NCBI WGS metagenome assembly OHQT01 (sample SAMEA3879547, study PRJEB24766) | human gut metagenome | biome: human-associated habitat; feature: feces | place: USA | collected 1985/1987
TTGAAACCACGATCCACAAACGGATTGATAAATACGCTTTTTCTCATAGAAAAGGTCTTTTTAATGTGTTTTGTCCCAATAGCGGGTTATGCAAATTTAGAAATAAATAAGAAATAAGCAAGTAAAAATAAGAATTCATTTCCACAAAGCACCCTATCACCAAAAAGCCGGCGTCTTTTCATCAAAAGCCGGCGTAAATTGATAAATTCCCGGCGTGTTTTGATCAAAACATAGGCATGAATTTTGGAAAAGATACCGACCTTTTTCTACAAAGCAAACGAGAACCGTCAACAATCCTCGTTAGATTGATTTCCGATTCTCGTTTATATATCTACAGGCCCTTCCTCGGAGTCTGTATCACTCTTTAAATAAGTTCAAGTTTAGAGCAGTATCATTATTCCATTTGGAACTTCTTGCTCACTTTAATCAAGTTGCATGCAAAGTTTACCACGTTGATGGTCTCATGCAACATATTCAGATAAACCATGCTGACCTTGGTACTGCCGGACTGTCCCTGAATACGTTTCAGTTCTTCCTTCTTCAACTGCGTCAGACCAACAACCAGCTGATTGGATTCATCGACCAACGAAGGCATGATTTCATAGTTGTTTTTCTCGATCATCTCTGCACAACGATTCAAGTAACTGATTACACGGTTGTCCATACCGGTAAAATCTTTCTTCTGAATCTCATCCAGCGGATTGAAGTTATTATCGATATGCTGCTTGCAAGGCTCTACCAGACGACGGATACTATAGACAATCTCACTGGCAAAGTCATTGCTCTGATAGTAATACAAACCTTTATCGATAGCGATATCACGATCCAGCTGAGTGACTCCGAGCGTACCAACACGTTTTACTTGCTTCAGATGTTCTTTCTTTTCTTCAATAGAAGCCATCACGTGGCGCAGCTCTTTCAGGTTCTCATGTGTAAAGCCTTCAACAGCGGCACTCAAAGCCTGAGCAGCGAATTGCAGATCATTCTTCAACTCTTCACGGCTATGCTGACGGAACAGGTTCAGCGCTTCAATCGGATTGCTGGCTGTACGCAATTTGGCTACCGTTGTATTAACTTCATCCTGCATGGCTTCTTTATGCTTTTTCTTCTTGTAAATAATCTGACTTCTAATCAACGAATAGACAGCCAATGCAATCATTACCAAGATTGCCGGGGCACCACCCAAATAAATAATCATGGTAACGATGAAACAGATGGAGAAGGCGGCTCCAGCGGTGATGAACCAACCTCCAATTACTGACAACACACCGGTAATACGGAATACGGCACTTTCACGACCCCACGCACGGTCGGCCAATGAAGAACCCATGGCCACCATAAAGGCTACATAAGTAGTTGACAATGGCAATTTCAACGAAGTACCTACGGCAATCAGCAAACCAGAGAGAACCACATTAACGGAAGCTCTGACCAAATCGAAACTGGCTTTATCTTCCAAAATGATTTCCTGGTTATTAAAACGACGGTCAATCCAGTTCTTAACCGGAACAGGAACCACGTTCATGATGGTGGCAGAAGCATTACTGCAGACACGTACCAACACACGGGCTACCGGTGATGTACCGAAATTCTCATCGCCATCCGACTGACGGGCCAAATCGACCGAAGTCTTTACAACATTATGTGCTTTCTTAGAAGTCAACAGGGCAATCACCATTATTACACCCGAACCCACAAGGAAATACCATGGAGTCTTGGCCGAACCCTGCAAAGAAGTCATCAGGAAGGTATCTGGCGTAGTTGTTCCGTTTTGTGCCAAGAAATCCGTATAAGCTGAATAACCGGCCAAAGGCACACCGATGAAGTTAACCAAGTCGTTGCCCGCAAAAGCTAAAGCCAAAGCGAAAGTACCCATCAATACAATTACTTTAAATACATTGACTTTCAGCCAGTGCAATACCTGCATCAGAACAGTAAATCCGATGAAGCAATACAATACCAGTTTTCCTGTATGTGAGAAGATATAATCTGCTACCGGACCTGCCAGGAACGGACTTGACTTCAACCCTTTGAAAAGCATGAAATAAACGATAGCCGTAGCTGCAAGTCCACCAAACAGACCAATGAAATACTTGGCCGTCTTCCGGTAATTGAAGGTAAAAATCAGACGGGAAATGTATTGGACGATCGCACCGAATATAAACGCAATGGCTACAGAGGTAAAGATACCTAAGATAACGGTCAATGCTTTATCCGTATTCATCAAATCACCAATATGCAGGATGTTTTCCGTATCGTTGGCAATCTTTACAAGAGAGTAGGCTACGGTACCACCTAACAATTCAAAGACCAGAGAAACCGTTGTGGATGTCGGCATTCCCAACGAATTAAAGATATCCAAAATCACCACATCCGTCAACATTACTGCTACCAGAATGCACATGATCTCAGAGAAATAGAAATACTGGGGCTGGTAAATGCCATGCCGCGCAATATCCATCATTCCATTCGATAAAGCCGCTCCCACCAGAATACCTGTGGCTGCAACAATCATGATAACACGAAAAGATGCAGCTTTTGAACCAATCGAAGCGTTTAGGAAGTTTACCGCATCATTACTGACACCGACCGACAAGTCAAATATCGCCAGTACTGCCAGGAAAATAACCAAAAACAGATAGAATGTTTCCATAAAGAATTAAATGTATATTTTTCTGGTTGCAAAGTTCTTATTTACCTGTTTCAATAAGATGTCACAGATATTACAAAACTATTACAAGAAAAAAGCTTATTAGCTTCCCGGCAGTTAAGGCTAAATAAATCAATGTTGAGGGATAGTGTGTAAAGCAGGAGAAAGTATGAATTATATAACAAGAGAGGGCGTACCTGTCCGGCACGCCCTCCATCTGTCAGAAGTTCTTAATCAAGAGCTGTTATTTCAAAGATGTGACTGGTTGTCTGGCGGGCAGAGAACACCAGAACCCCAACCTTCATCAGGTAATCACCCGAATACGTTTGTCCGTTAATAACAGCCTTCGACTCTGTATCCGGCATCAGGTTGATTTCCTCAATCTTATACATCTTGTCAGGATCCAGTCCTTGCAACTGAACCGCATAAGTACTTTCAGCGAACCGCGGATGAATGTCATAAGCATACAGAATGGCTTTCTTCTGATTATCACCCACATGCATAACCGCCATGTGTTCTGTATCATAAGGAGAAACCAGACGATAGAAGTCGCCGTTGAGGATAATCGGTTTCAAACGATGATACGTAGCAACGGCTTCCTGGCAGAAAGTCAGTTCGTCAGCGTTAAGGTCTTTCAAGCCGATATCGAAGCCCATCTTGCACATCATAGCCACATCAACACGGAACTTCACCGAAGTATTCTTGTTCCAGCTGGTTACATGTGCACAGATTGCCTTGGATGGGAAGAATTGTGAGAATCCCCACTGAATGAACAACCGTTCAACTGGATCGGTATTATCGCTTGCCCAGAACTCAGTAAAATACTTCAAGGCTCCATAGTCACAACGACCACCGCCTCCTGAGCAGAGCATCATCGGTACAGCCGGATATTTCGCTCTGATCCGATCGAGGACATTATAAAATCCCCGCACATAATCCACATAAAGCTGTTCCTGTTTATCTTTCAGATACGGAGAATAAATATTGGTAATTGGACTGTTGCAATCCCATTTAAAGAAGGCAATTTCCGGATTCTCCGTCAGCAGATTATCAACCACTCCAAATACAAAATCTTGAACTTCCGGATTAGCCAGATCGAGAACCAGCTGGTTCCGGTAATAATAGGTCTCCCGATTCGGCAGACGGATAATCCAATCCGGATGCTTTTGTGCCAGATTACTCTTCGGATTAACCATCTCCGGCTCAATCCAGATACCGAACTTGACTCCGGCCTTTTTTGCTTCCTTCACCAGATACGGAATACCGTCGGGCAATTTGCTCTTCATTACCTGCCAGTCTCCCAAGCCTGCATGATCATCGTTGCGGGGGAATTCATTTCCAAACCAACCATCATCCAAAAGGAACAGATTTACGCCCAATGACTTGGCTTCAGTCATCAGAGTACTGAGTTTCTCCTGATCAAAATTAAAGTATGTATTCTCCCAGTTGTTCAACAATGTCAACCGGTCGCCTTTTCCATCATATAACTGATAATTTCTGGCCCACTGGTGCAGATTGCGACTGGCTTTTCCTTTTCCCTCCTCACTGCGGGTAAAGATAAATTCTGGAGTCGTAAATGTCTTGCCTGCTTCCAGTTCATAATGCGAAGCATACGGATTAATACCCGAAATCACACGCAGATTCCCGACATTATCCACTTCGAAAGTAAAGCGGAAATTACCGGTCCAGCCGATGGTGCCTAAAACGACTTCTCCCTGATGTTCCTCAGCAGGTTGTCCCAACCCCAGTTCGAAGAAAGGATATACATGCATGGCTGCCCGTGTTCCTAATTTCGTATCCAGGATTTTTTTACCATACTGCAGCTGCTGGGTCGTCATATTCATTTCCTTCGCCCAGTCACCATTAAACTCTGTCAGGTAATAGGCCGGACGCTCAAAATAAATGATAGATGACGCATAGCGATGAAGGCGGATCGGTTTCTTTTCCTGATGAGAGATTTCTGTCCAAGTCTTGATCACATTTTCTTTCTTGTAAGCTACATAATGCATCACCACCTGCAGCGGATACTGATCATCTTTCAGTCGGATAATAGTTTCCATCGCATTGCTGTCGATTGCTTTCTGTTCAGAAGAGACATACGTGAGGATGGTACTCATGTTCCCATCAGCATGGGTAATACCCAAAGCCGGCTCAAAGAAATCTTCGGCTCCTGAAGTCATGTAAATCTCCCAGCCTTTCTTTCCGGCACTACCATCAGACCCACCTTTGGCAAAGGCAGAAAGATGTTTCAGATCACTTTCATGCAACAAAGCCGGCCCTAAATAAGCCTGATATAACCGTCCGTTAGGAGCCTGTTTATAAATCAAATCCGTTTCGTCGGTAGAAATACGGATGAGTGCACCGTCTGTACTAGTCTGGGCAGACATATGCCAGCCGCCCATCAGCATGACGAGCCATAAAAACAAATACTTTTTCATGATATTGTACAGATTAATCATTTATACGTCAAAATTACACAAAAAAACTCATACCTGCCTTCTGTTTTTTGTTCTTCCTCTTATTCTAGCAAGGTAAAACGAAATGAAAGCTAAGTATGAGTCTTTCCGAACCGGCACGACCTGCCTCTTCACCCAAGAACAGGCAGGTTGTACCTCAAAGTTATAGAATTATTCCATTCCCGGGTTCTGAATAATAGCTGTATTTCTATTAATTTCATCTCGCTTAATAGGAGCAAAATACAACTTATCCGTCCACTTTCTGGTTTCACGATAAGTCAGATCGGTAACGAAGTACTGATAGTCCCATGTCTCAGCATCCTGAACATACGGTGCAGAAGCCGTCTTTCCAGGTTTCAGACGAGCTACCACAGCAATACCAGTCAATGGTTTCGACATCACCTGAGGAGCAATCATCCAACGTCTGATATCATAATAACGAGAATCTTCATAAGCCAATTCTGAACGGCGTTCCAAACGCAAGAATTCACGCAGATTATCCTGATTGAAAGCCTGGTTACGAACAGCTAAGGTAGCTTTTGTATCTGGGCGTCCGATACGGGCACGTAATGCATCCAGATACTGAGTGGCTTCATCCAGTCTGTTTAATTCGATACAAGATTCAGCTGCGATCAAGTACATTTCAGCCAGACGAATAAACGGATATGGACAAGTCTGGAACATAGATTCAGATGCTTCAAATGAAGTATCGATCAGCTTCTTTTCCAAATATCCTGTAAAAGATCCATTCCAGTCTTCAACAGCCGAGCGACGTGTATCGACGCCATTAACACCCATGAAAGAAATAGTCTTGGTCGGGTTACCAGATGCGTCAAAAGCGACCTGGGCTTCTACAGCACTACCTCCACTTGACAATTCATAGAATCCCATCTGCAAGGTTCCTAAAGGAGTTGGATCAAATACCTGCGAATCAGATGGACGAGCTCTACCCCATTCAGCACCGTCATAACCGATTGTAGCATAAAAACGCGGTTCGCGATTCAAATACGGGTTTACAGTTGTCGTTTCACCTGCAGTCCGCATAGCCGGATTCAAAGAACCATCTTCCATTTCGAAAGACATCACCAAATCATTAGACGGAGTCACACCAGCCCAATTATGATACCCGTTAGGACCATGACAGAGAGCAGCTCTGTTTCTGACATTGTTATCTGCATTCTGAGACTTATTAACAAACTGTTTCGTGAAAATCAATTCCGAATTGTTTGTTGTAGCAATTTCATGAAACTTATCAGCTATTTCCTTCACTGTTCCTGCATTACAGTCAACCAAAGAATATAGGCCACTGTTAATAACTTCTTTCGCATAAGTCAAAGCAGATTCATACAAAGCAGTACGGTCGCCGTCATATTGGTTGCAAGCCAGCGTATTGACTGTACGGTCAGCATACAACGGGCTGGCCAAGTGCAGACACATACGTGCCTTCAGGGCGATTGCTGCTCCCTTTGTTGCTCGGCCAAGATCTGCTGAAGAGACAGTTTCTGGCAAAAGCTCTATTGCCTTATCCAGATCCGACAGTATAAATTCCAGACATTCTTTGACACTGCTTCGTGGCAACGACAAGGTAGAAGCTTCTTCAATCGTATAAACTTTGTCGACAATAGGTACACCGCCGAAACCTCTTACCAGCTCAGAATACATATAAGCTCTTAAGAAATACGTTTCGCCTTTCAGCATATTCAGATCATACCCTACTTTTTCGGGAACATTATCAATATTCTGTAAAATCAGGTTGGCACGATAGATTCCCTTATAACTGTTTGTCCATTTGAAAGGACAGTTGTCATCGTCATACCACTGCAGGTCGCTACCTGAAATAGCCGATTCATTGATAGCCTTCACACCGTAGTTGTGTGTAAAATAAGCATCATCGGTCAGCGCCGTAGTACTAACTTCATCTGCTCCATGTTTAATATAAGCATAAACATCATTCACAACAGCCTGAACCAGTCCGGCATCAGACCATACGGTTGCTTCATCATATTGATCCTCTGGCGTCAGATCCATAAAATCTGAACAAGAAGTCAGTGCAACAGACATTATGAAGCTTAATGAAAGCGTGCTGTATAATTTTTTTACTAACTTTCTCATAAATATCATGTATTAGAATGTCGCTTGAATACCAAAATTAATAATTCGTCTCAAAGGATATGCTTCCAAGTTGATGTCTCGCTGTTCCGGATCGGCATCTTTAACACCATCAATACAGAACACATTGGTTGCATTTGAATAAATTCTCAGTTTACTCAATCCGATCTTCTGCAATACATCATTGTGGAATGTATATCCCAACTCAATGTTCTTCAAACGCAAATAATTGGCATTGCGCAGGAAATACGTATTTCGGTTGGTAATCCAGTACTGATTTTCTCGTTCATAAGTACGAGGACCTGTAGCATCCGGATTTTCCGGAGTCCAGCGTTTATCATAATAACTCTTCAAGAAGTTACCGATCGTACCAGACCAGGTCTGAATATAAACCTGACCTCCCGTAGCTCCTTGGAACAAGGCCATCAAGTCCCATCCTTTCCAGTTCAAACCTAAAGTTAAACCACCCACAAACCGAGGTTCCTGGTTCTTGTCTGAACGAACACGGTCGTCAGCGTCAATCTTACCATCATTATTGACATCTTTAAAGCGGATATCACCCGGCTGAGCTCCTTCCCAATGTGGATAAGCATCTACTTCTGACTGATCACGGAAAATACCATCGGCTATATAATACAATTCTGTATCAACCGGCATGCCTGTAGAAACCTGATAAGAAGGAACACCTGGTGTTTCATCCCAGAACAGGATTTCATTCTTGGCATAGGTCATATTAAATGAAGCCGAATACTCTACTTCTCCAATCTTATCGTTCCAGCCCAACAACATTTCAAAACCACGGTTCTTCATCTTACCGATGTTTTCACGAGGCAGGGTAATACCTGTGATTTCTGGCAAAGAGGCATTTCTCGAAATCAACATATTGGTACGTTTGTGATAGAATATATCACCTTCCAAGCTCAAGCGGTTATTGAGGAATTTGAAATCCAAACCGACATCATAGGTTGTTCCTACTTCCCAGGTAATATCCGGGTTCGGGGTACGTGTCGGATACAAACGCTTGTATTCAACGCCGCCAAACACACTTCCTGCAGTATTGAAACCGTAGGTATTCAGATACTGGATAGAGCGGTCATAATTACCGTCGGCATCCAACAGCGCATCATTACCTGTTTGAGAAACAGAACCTCTCAACTTGAAATAATTGATAAAGCCGACATTCTCTTTCCACCAGTTTTCTTCAGATACACGCCATGCAGCTGATACGCCCGGGAAGAAACCATAACGCTTGTTTTTAGGGAAACGGTAGGAACCATCGACACGCCATACAAATTCGAACAAATAGCGTTCCAGATAGTTGTATGATACACGACCGAAATTCAGACGAGATTCATTCCACGAATATCCATTTGCCTGAATGCCTTCCTCACCACCTAAATTCAATTCCGGTTTCGTATCTGAAATAAATCCTTTACGGAAAGCATATGTTTCTTCATAATGTTTCTTCTGAGCTTCCACACCGAATGTTACGCCTATCGTATGCTGACCAAATGTGCGATTGTAATCTGCCATCAAGTTGGTCATCCAGTCGGTCTGTTCAATATGCTTACGTTCCAACTGAGGAGATTCCAGCCAACGCTTGGCACCGCTCAAACCCGAGCTGTCATAATGAACACCGTCCCATGAATACAGATAAACGGGGCGTTCAAATTTATGGCGGTTCTGGAAATGAACGTCATATGAAGCATTACCACGCAAAGAAAGACCTTCTACCCAAGGAATTTTGATATTAACAGAAGCATTATTCTGAACGTAATAATCTTTATAATGGTCCTTACCAGCCAAGTCAGTACAAGTTACGGCCGGGTTATCACCACGTTCCAAGTCCGGACCTGGTTCTCCTGTCGGCCAGAATGCTACCTGAGTCGGCTTACCACGACGGATTCCGGAGAAGATACTGGAAGCCGCTTTTGCCGGATAATTTGTATTTTCAAAACGAGCTGTCGAACCGAACTGGAAATTCACGTACTGACTGGTCTTGATATCCAGATTGGTTCGGATGCTGTACTGATCATAGCGGTTCTGTGAATTTTTATACAGACCATCTTCACCGTTGGCAGCTAAGTTGACGTAATATTTAATGATATCCGTACCGCCACTGACACCTACATCAGCTCTGTAGACCGGAGATGCGTTCTTCAATACGGTATCAAACCAATCGGTATCCGGGTGCCCCCACGGATCTTCTCCTGTTTGGAACAATCTCAAATCCTCATCCGACCAAGTACCCGGATTGATTTCATTCACCATCGTTGCGTATTCAAAGGCATTACACATCTCTGGCAAACGGCTTGGCTGAGAGAAACCGGCACTGGCATTAAATGAAACAGTCGGTTTACCTTCTTTTCCTCGCTTAGTAGTAATCAAGATAACACCATTCGCTGCACGCGCACCGTAAATGGCTGCTGAAGCGTCTTTCAACACAGACATTGATTCTATTTCATTCGGATTCAAGCGGTTCATACCACCACCTCTATCAGGAATACCATCAATAACGATCAACGGGTCTTTACTTCCCAATGAGTTGGTACCACGGATACGAATGGTAGTACCTCCACCACCCGGTTCATCAGCTGTCTGGAAACCGATAACACCCGGCATACGTCCTACCATGGCATTTGTCAAGTTGGATGTAGGAGAAGCTTTCAGTTCTTCACCGGTCACACTGGCTACAGAACCGGTAACGGTTACTTTTTTCTGTACACCGTAACCTACGACTACCACTTCTTCCAGTTTTTCAGAATCTTCCGATAAAGTAATGTTGAATTCTGTTTTTGTGCCAACTGGCATCTCTATGGATTTATAACCTATATATGAGATTTGTAATATAGCATCAGCTGGAACATCAGGAATTATAAACTTACCATCCATATCCGTAATGGATCCCAATGTTGTTCCTTTGATGATTACATTTGCCCCAATAATAGGCATACCTGTCTGATCAACAATTACACCAGAAATCATCTTTTCTTGTTGAGTAATTCCGGTCATAGTCCTATCAGAACTAAATCCACCAGCCTGTACACTGACCACTGACAGAGCCGGTAGTAATAGGCATAAGGTAGAAATCTTTGCAATTTTACCTGAATAGAATAAAGGTTGACATTTGTTTTTCATATAATACTATTTATTAGAATAAGGAAAATAATATTAAGAACACACTCCTCATTTTTTTAATTTTAGCATTAGTAATAGTTAACAGTTTACTCGTTCTGAGTTAATCCTCATTTTACTCCCCAAAAAGACTTAACATCTTCACTTTTTAAATCCTTTCTATTTCACACTCTTTTAATTTCCACTGAAATACAGATTTATTTCATTTTACTCAACCTCTCGAAACTTTAAAATGAGAAATATCACATCAGTTCTGTTATTCACATCCATCAAATGCTACATTGAGTGCAATTATATGGATATTTTTTCACATTTCAAAAGATTTTTATCACTTTATACAAAAATATTTTTACAACAAAAATTTACGACTTCCACAAATCTTATTTACCTAATATTATACAATTGATAATCAGTGTATAAAACGCACATATTATTCTTTTCCATGTAAATGATAAAAAAAGCTGACGTATTTTGATGAAAGGCTAGACATGAATTTACCAAAAGGCCAGCATCTTTTTCTACAAAATAAGTGAGAATCGTTAACGATCCTCTTTGAATTTGCATCCGATCCTCGTTTATTTCAGTTACAATCTTCAACCAGATTTATTATAACAATCTTCACCCTCATCACCACTGTCTTTTCACTCTACCCTTCTCCTCTTAATCCTATTGATAATCTTTAGTCTCCTTTCCAAACAGTTGATAAGGGCTTGTCCCTTTTGAATCTTGAAACAACAATTCACAAACGGATTGACAAATAGACTTCTCCACATAGTGAAGTTTGTTTTTAAATTATTTCATTTAAATAGTAGTGTGCGCACAATAATAAGTTCAAATTGAAAAAGCTAAACGATTTGATAACAAACCATCTCATTACATATCAGCCTTCTTGACATTTTCAGATTAAGAGATCTACTTAACATTGTGAATAAAGCGCCAGTATACCCATCAAAGATTGAGAAATTAAAAACGAGTGTGAAGATTTTTTCGTACTTTTGCCCTATAAAATCCTAACAATGCGAAAAATTCATTTGATTTCAATCACGGATCCCCTGGTTTTAGAGCTAGCCCATGCTATCCACGACAAAGGATATGAGGTCAGTGTCTCCGGTACCGAAGTTTCTTCGGAACTGGAAGAAGAGTTGGAACAGGATGAAATTACCTGCTTTGGTAACGGATGGTTCCCGGAGAAATTGGCAAAGAATACATATTCGGTGGTACTAGGGAGTAAAGTAACACAAGATAATCCGGAATTTCAGCGCGCGAAAGAGTTGGGGCTGTTAATCCAATCAATACCGGAATTCATATATCAGCGCACAAAGTCAAAAACAAGAGTGGTCATTGCCGGAAGTCGGGGGCGAAAGATTATCATCGCTATGATAGCAGCTGCACTGCGCAAGCAAAAAATGGCTTTCGACTATGCTACTACCAGCGAAATACCGGGTTTAGACAAACATCTGCATTTCAGTTATGAAGCTCGTATCGCTCTTATTGAAGGAGATGAACACATCACGTCGGTAATCGAGAAACGTTCTCAATTGGAGTTTTATCGTCCGCATATCGCCATCATGACGAACTTGAATTGGGATTCGTCTCAAGATCATGACTCTCCGGAAGCTTATATGTCCACTTACCGTTGTTTTTCCACTTCTATTGAACGAGAAGGGAAATTAATTTACTACGGAGGTGACCCTGTCATCGGAGAGTTAGTCCAGGATATCCGGAATGACATCACGGCAATCCCGTTTGAAGGACATCCGATCGTTGAAGAAGAAGGGCAGGTTTATCTGGACACCCGGTATGGAAAGTATCCCATCCGGATATTAAATCATCATTTTCTGATCAACATCAATGCTGCCCGTCTGGCATGTCGGCAACTGGGCATCAAAGATGCTGATTTCTATCAGGCTGTATCAGAGTTTACTTTAGCATTATCACTATGATTATTGCCAGACAAAAAAGAAAAGAAAATATATGCGAATACCTGCTGTACATGTGGCAGGTAGAAGATTTGATCCGTGCCAATCATTTTGATATGGACGAAATACGGGATAAGGTCATTGCCCGTTATAACCAGCCGGACGAAGTGAAAGAAGAAATAGCCCGCTGGTATGAAGAACTGATTGAAATGATGCGAAGCGAAGGTGTCAAAGAATCTGGTCACATTCAATTGAACAAGAATGTTATCATAACGCTGACGGATCTGCATTTGCGTCTCCTGAAATCTCCGAAAGAAATGATTTATGGAGCAGCCTATTACAAAACGCTTCCTTATATCGTACAGTTGCGTGCCAAGTCAGGCGGAAACGACATTCCGGAACTGGAAACATGCTTTACCGCCGTATATGGATACCTGATGCTGCGGATGCAGGGAAAGGAAATCAGCGCTGAGACATTGGATGGGATAAAACAAATCAGTTCATTCCTCGCTTTACTGGCAGAGAAATACAGAGCTGATATGAACGGAGAACTTGAATTAGAAGATGAATAAAGATATGAAAACAGTATTGGTTACCGGAGCAAACGGACAGTTGGGAACCTCTATCCGTTGTCTTTCCGGAGCATATAACCACTTTCAGTTTCTCTTTACAGATGTAGATACATTAGATATTTGTAAAGAAGAAAGTGTGGATGCCTTTATCCAAGCGCATCCGGTAGATTACATCCTGAACTGTGCCGCTTACACTGCAGTTGACAAAGCTGAAGAGAACCTGGAACTTTGTGAACAGATCAACCGGGATGCGGTGGCCAATCTGGCTCGGGCCGCCCAAAAGTGCCAAGCGAAAGTTATTCATGTATCAACCGATTATGTATTCGACGGAACATCTTGTATTCCTTACCGGGAAACAGACACGACAAATCCCCAATCGGTATATGGCTCTACCAAAAGAGCCGGAGAAGAGGTTCTGCAGGAGATTTGCCCGGATGCCGTCATTGTCCGGACAGCATGGTTATATTCCGAGTACGGAAATAATTTTGTCAAGACCATGCTTCGTTTGGGAGCTGAACGTGAGGAGATCCGGGTAGTATTCGACCAAGTGGGAAGTCCTACTTACGCAACCGACTTGGCCATTGCCTTATTATCCATCCTGGAACAAGCCGAACAAGGACAATATCAACCGGGAATCTATCACTTCTCGGATGAAGGTGTTTGTAGCTGGTACGATTTTACAGTCAAGATCATCTCGTTGGCTTGTCTGAAGGCCCGGGTAGTCCCGATCGAATCGAAAGATTATCCAACGAAAGCTGTTCGTCCGCATTTCAGCGTACTGAACAAACAGAAAATCAAATCTTCCTATGGCTTAACAATTCCTCACTGGGAAGAAAGCCTTCGGAAATGTATGGAAAATATGAATGTAATCAAGAAATAAGAAGCACAAAAAGAAATGGGTCAATACTCCGAAGAAATTGAAAGAAGAAGAACATTTGCGATTATCAGTCACCCGGATGCCGGTAAGACAACCCTGACCGAGAAGCTGTTGCTTTTCGGAGGTGCCATTCATGTGGCAGGGGCAGTAAAATCAAACAAGATCAAAAAGACGGCAACGTCCGACTGGATGGAAATCGAGAAACAGCGTGGTATCTCTGTAGCTACCTCTGTCATGGCATTCGATTATGCCGACCATAAGATTAACATTCTGGATACACCGGGTCACCAGGATTTCGCTGAGGATACATTCCGAACACTGACTGCCGTAGATAGTGTGATCATCGTGATTGACGTAGCGAAAGGTGTCGAGGCTCAGACGCGTAAACTGATGGAAGTATGCCGCATGCGGAAAACACCGGTGATCGTGTTTGTCAACAAAATGGACCGCGACGGTAAAGATCCTTTTGACCTGCTTGATGAAATCGAGGAAGAACTGCATATCAAGGTCCGTCCGTTAAGTTGGCCGATCGATATGGGACAGCGTTTTCGCGGAGTGTATAACATTTACGAACAGAAGCTGAACTTATATACGCCCAGTAAGCAATACGTAACCGAGAATGTCGAATTCAAAGATATCAACAGTCCGGAGCTGGAAAATTACATTGATCCGGCACAGGCAGAGAAATTACGTATGGATCTGGAACTGGTGGAAGGAGTTTATCCGGAATTTGACGTAAACACCTATCTTTCTGGCGATATCGCTCCTGTTTTCTTTGGTTCCGCACTGAATAACTTCGGTGTGAAAGAATTGCTGGATTGCTTCATTCAGATAGCTCCGTCTCCTCGTCCGGTACAAGCTATCGAACGGGTGGTAGATCCTAATGAGGAAGCTTTCACTGGATTCGTATTCAAGATCCATGCCAACATGGACCCCAACCACCGCAGTTGTATTGCCTTTGTCAAGATCTGCTCCGGTAAATTCGAACGGAATGTCAACTACAAGCACGTCCGTTTCGGAAAGATGATGCGTTTCAGCAGTCCGACAGCATTCATGGCACAAAAGAAAGAGGTCGTAGATGAAGCATACGCCGGAGATATCGTTGGTCTTCCGGATACCGGTAACTTTAAGATCGGTGATACCCTGACTGCCGGAGAAGACCTGCATTTCAAAGGTCTGCCCAGCTTCTCACCGGAAATGTTCAAATACATTGAAAATGCAGATCCGATGAAAGCCAAACAGCTGAACAAAGGAATCGAACAACTGATGGACGAAGGTGTTGCCCAGTTGTTTACCAACCAGTTCAACGGTCGGAAGATTATCGGTACTGTAGGACAGCTGCAATTCGAGGTAATCCAATACCGTCTGTTACACGAATACGGAGCACAATGCCGCTGGGAACCTATCAGTCTGTATAAAGCCTGTTGGATTGAAAGTGACAACGCTGCCATGTTAGAGAACTTCAAGAAGCGTAAAGCCCAATATATGGCTTTGGATAAAGAAGGGCGTGATGTTTATCTGGCCGATTCTAATTATGTCTTGATGATGGCACAACAAGACTTTCCGGATATCAAATTCCATTTCACTTCAGAGTTTTAACGACGCATGAAACAGATAACATTAGTAGCGATAAGCCTGTTGGCATTTCTATTGGGAAGCTGCCAGCAGGTTTCTCAGTCTTATTACACATATAGCGGTCGGCTGCATACTCCGTATCATATCAAGTATCAATATGACAAGCCGCTCGACAATGAAATCAAGGCAGAACTGGATCGTTTTTATTACCTCTTCAATGCCTTTGATTCCACCTCTATTGTCTCTCAGATCAACCGGAATCAACTGACTCAGGTGGAAGACAGTACTTTCCGTTCGCTTTTCCGTACAGCCATGTTGGTCTCTGCCTATACGAACGGAGCCTACGATATAACCTGTGCCCCGTTGATCAACCTTTGGGGATTCGGTTTCAGCAAACAGGACAGTATTACTCCACAACATATCGACAGCATTAAACAGTTTGTCGGTTATCAGAAAGTTCAGCTTAAAGGCAAGGAGATCGTAAAGGAAGATCCCCGTTTAATTCTGAATTGTTCTTCGCTGGCCGATGGAACGGTATGTGACATGATTGCCGATCTGTTCGACAAAAAAGGTATTCAGAACTACATGATTGAATTTGGAGGCGAGATCGTTACCAAAGGAATCAATCAGCGGGGTGAATACTGGAAACTGGGAATTACCCGTCCGGTGGACGACAGCACAGGCCTGAGTCAGGACTTACAGGCAACAATTCATCTGTGGCCCAAAGGACAAACGGCCGAAACAGCCCGTAACAACGGACGCCGGGGTATGGCAACATCAGGCAATTACCGGAACTTCTACATCAAAGACGGAAAGAAATATGCCCATACCATTGATCCTAGGGAAGGATGTCCGGTACAAAGGGATGTGTTAAGTGCGACAGTAATTGCTCCGACAGCGATGTTGGCTGATGCCTGCGCTACGGCTTGCATGGTATTAGGTTCAAAAGGAGCTGAAGAATTGAAACAGAAATTGCCCGAAATCGAATATTTCCTGATCTGTTCAGGTGATTCTACCGGATACAATATCATGGAATCGTCCGGTTTTTCGAAGTATTTGATTTCCATGAATCCATAATCGAAAATAACCCGGTATGGGTCCTCAACACAAAAGAGACGAATACCGGGTTATATATATTTCCATGCGGAATTAAGACCAGGTTAAGGTTCCATCTTAAGAAGCTCCAAGACTTCATACACACCATCATATTCAGCCGCAAAACCTTCATCCGATTTACCCAGATACTTGACCTTCATCTCTACCCGCACAGGTGTATAGTTTTTCATTCCATCAGGAACAACCCGTTCATACTCCTGCTGAACAGTACCGGAACGGTCAATAAACCAATATTCCACCGAATCTCCATCCAGAACGAAAGAACGGACTTCATGCCCGATAACTAACTTTCCGGTAACGACAGAGATTGAATCGTCTGTTGTAATCGCCTCTTCAGTCAATACATCTTTTAATGGATAATCAAGACCTTGTACAGTTTTCCCTTGTTCCCGATTTGTACAGGCTATGCAGGTGGCGAATATCACCATCCATCCAAAACATTTCTTTACCATAACACACACTCTCCTTTTTAATAAACATTTGTCTAGCCGGCATAGCAGATAAATAAATACTTTCTCTCTTTGCTTTCATTATAATGAACAATTGCAAATATAGAAAAATATTTTATCGCGACCTTTACTTCCACAAAAAATTACAGGTAAATGAAAAAAGGTGCGATAAATCCTCATCGAAAAGGAGTTTATCGCACCTCGATACATTTATCTGACCAGATGAACTACTTAATTTCCCAAGTCTCACCGCTTCTCAGGAACTGATCCAGTGTGCGGCTTGGCATCTTTTCCTGTACTTCCTTCAACTGTTCGTGAACGGCTTCATCGTATGTAGGAGCGTCCACATCACGAATAATACCCAAAGCTACCGGCATATCGCCACCCATCATAGCCAACATCATGTGCAGGGTATTGTCTTTACAGTGGGCATCATGAACCAGCACATCATCCAATGTATAACCATCCTGACCAATAGTAACTGATTTCAGTTTCAATCCATCCAAAACGATACCTTTATCGTTGTTGGCTCCGTAAATCATCTTTTCACCGTGACGCAAGAAGATCGTCCGATCTGCCCGGAATTCCTTATCGGTGATCTGCTTGTGGATACCGTTGTTGAAGATCACACAATTGACCAATACTTCCGTTACAGAAGCTCCTTTATGACGAGCCGAAGCAGCCAGGATCTCTGTCGTATTCTTCAAATCCACATCGATGGCACGGGCAAAGAAGTTACCCCGTGCGCCCAAAGCCAGTTCTGCCGGGATAAACGGATCTTCTACCGTTCCGTAAGGAGAACTCTTGGAAACGAATCCACGATCGGATGTAGGAGAATATTGACCTTTCGTCAGTCCGTAAATCTTATTGTTGAACAAAACGATATTCAAGTCGATATTACGACGTACGGCATGGATGAAGTGGTTACCACCAATTGCCAGACAGTCGCCATCACCGGTAATCAACCATACGCTCAAGTCCGGACGAGCCGTCTTAACACCTGTAGCGATTGCCGCTCCACGACCGTGAATGGTATGGAAACCATATGTATTCATGTAGTAAGGCAGACGGGATGAACAGCCAATACCTGAGATGACAGCCATATTGTGTGGTGCAACACCTACCTCTGCCATCGCTTTATGTAAACAATTTAATACGGCATGGTCACCACATCCCGGACACCAGCGAACGTACTGATCGCTTTTATAATCTTTCGGTTGATATTTTATTTCTTCTGTTGCCATTATCTTATGCCTCCAATATTTTAGTAAATTCTTCTACCAGACGAGATACAATGAACGGCTGACCTTTGATACGGTCGAACTTATACGGATTGAAATCGTCTACTTTACTTCTCAGATAGTTGGCAAACTGTCCGTTGTTCTGCTCAGCTACCACGACTTTCTTATACTTCTTCAATACCTCAGCTGTATTCTTCGGCAGCGGATTGATAAACTTGAAGTGTGCCAATGCCACTTTCTTGCCTTGCTCTTGCATCGTTTCCATGGCTTCATACAAATGACCGTATGTTCCGCCCCAGCCTACGATCAGCAGATCAGCATCCTCATCTCCTACAACTTCCAGTTCAGGGATATAATCAGCGATCTTATCGATCTTAGCCTGACGTGCCTTTACCATACGCTGGTGGTTCTGTGGATCTGTAGAAATGGCACTTGTGTCATAGTCTTTTTCCAGACCGCCCAGACGATGGGTAAATCCTTCTGTACCTGGGATAGCCCAATAACGAACCAAGCTTTCCGGATCGCGGCGATAAGGTTTCCATGGCTTATCTTCGTGATAGTTGGTAATATAATTCGGTTTGATTTCCGGATATTTATCCAATTCCGGCAAACGCCATGCAGAAGAACCGTTGGCAATAAAGGCATCTGTCAGCAAGATAACCGGTGTCATGTGTTCAACAGCCAGCTTTCCTGCCCAGAATGCAGCATCGAAACAGTCGGTCGGTGTGCAAGCAGCCAAAACGACAGCCGGACATTCACCGTTACGTCCATACAATGCCTGCATCAAGTCGGTCTGTTCTGACTTCGTCGGCATACCCGTTGACGGACCACCACGCTGTACATCAATTACAACCAGAGGTACTTCTGCTATCACTGCCAGACCAATTGCCTCACTCTTCAAGGCCAAACCCGGACCTGAAGTAGAAGTTGCAGCCAGGCAACCGGCAAAGCTGGCTCCAATAGCCGTACAAACACCGGCGATTTCATCTTCAGCCTGTACCGTAATTACACCTAAATCCTTACGTTTGGATAATTCATGCAAAATATCCGTAGCCGGAGTGATCGGATAACTACCCAAGAAAAGACGTAACCCGGCTTTTTCGGCAGCTGCTATCAATCCGTATGAAGTTGCCTTGTTTCCATTGACATCCATATACGTACCCGGAAGCGCTTTCTTGCTTTCAATACGATAGGTTGAAACACTGGCGTGGATATTATGCCCGTAGTTGTAACCGTCGGTCAACGCCTTGATATTAGCCTGGGCAATCACCGGTTTCTTAGCGAACTTGTTCTGAAGCATGTGCATAGCTTCGTCGAGCGGGCGCTCGAACAACCAGCATACCAGACCCAAAGCGAACATATTCTTGCAGCGCAATGCTGATTTATTGTCTAAACCGAAATCAGTCAGGCCATCACGCACCATGGTAGAAATAGGTGCTGCCACTACCTGTACTTGAGTCAATCCTAATTCTTTAAACGGATCATCGGTCGTGTAAAGGGCTTTTTCCAGGTCACTTTTCTGGAACGAATCCGTATCAATCAAGACAATGGCGTTAGGTTTGATGTGCTTCACATTAACCTTCAAAGCTGCCGGATTCATCGCAACCAATACGTCAGCTTTCTCACCAGGGGTAAAGATTTTCTTAGATCCCAAATGTACCTGGAACCCAGAAACACCGCTCAATGTTCCTTGCGGAGCTCTCACTTCTGCCGGATAATCGGGGAATGTAGAGATTTCATTTCCGAATACAGCCGACAGATTTGAAAAGATAGTACCTGTCAACTGCATTCCGTCTCCTGAATCACCAGAGAAACGTACCACTACCTTTTCTAATGTCGTTACTTTTGTTTGTTCTGTCATGATATTTTTCACTTAATCGCTGTTATCAATTAAAGACCTACAAAGGAAATAAGAAAGAATGAAATTTCCTAAAAAGCGGTCAAATAGATATCAATATTATTTGATCGGAGATTAAAATGATTGGATATGTAATCATTTACCGGCTTTCCGGAATATAGATAAATACCCTGTTTGACTCCGGGATGATACTGGATCAAGGCCTTCAGACTTCCCATATCTCCTATTTCCGTCAACAAGGGAACAAGCAGGTTGCTGAATGCCATCGACGCAGTCCGGGCCACATAGTTACTGATAAAGGGCTTGCAGAAATGCAAGACTCCGTGTTGCTCAAAGATTTCCGGATCAACAGCCGACAAACAGCAGGTTGTTTCAAAACAACCACCCTGATTCATCCTGAGATCAATGATCAAAGCTCCTTTCTTCATGGTCTCGATCAATCCTTCTGCTATCACATAGCGGTGTTGCGGATGGTCATTGTGCAATGCCCCGATCACAACATCAGCACTCTGAAAAGCATTCCGCAACACATTCGGATGAAAATTAGAAGTAAACAAAGAAGCCCCAAGCGTACGCTGAATCTGACGTAACCGCTGGATATTATTGTCGAACACTTTCACTGACGCACCTAATGCCAGAGCAGCCCGAGCCGCATTAGTTCCGGCATTCCCGGCTCCGATAATGACAACCTCAGTGGGCGACACACCAGCAACACCTCCCAACAAGATTCCCTTACCACCGTGATTATTGCTCAACAGATCGGATGCAATACTGATCGATGCATAGCCTTCGATTTCGGCCATGGCACTCATGATAGGCTGATAGAGCAGCTTTTCATCTTTCAGAAAATCATAGGCTAAAGCCGTAATCCGTTTATTCATCAGTACCTGATAAGTTTCTGCTGTCAGCTGGCGGAGCGGAACAAACGAAAAGACACTGCTCCGTGGACGCATCAAAAGGGCTTCTTCGGGCAATAAAGGTAGGATTTTGACGATCAGATCAGCCTGAAAGATTTCTGCGGGTGTCGCAACAATCTCTGCTCCTGCCTCCGAATAATGGTTGTCTGAATAATTGATTCCCAATCCGGCTCCGCTTTCTACATAAACGTGATGACCGTAGCTTGTCAGAATCTCTACTGATTCGGGCGTGAGGGCTACCCGTTTTTCTCCCCGGTTCCGTTCTTTAGGAACCCCAATGACCAGCGTATTCTTCATTTTACCCAATTCCTGTAATAATTCCTGGGGAATGTAGAATTGTTGCGACGGGTTGTCTGTTGTGTTTTTCATATCCAACGGATTTATAATAATTCCACCAATTTATCGGTGATTGTCTGTATATCCTGCTCTGTCATCATCTGTTCGGCATCAAAGACAATCTGTGCTTGCTCATAGAAAGGACGACGGTTCTCCAGACTGTCAGCAATAAACTGCTTCAGTTCTTCACCGCTCCGGCTCTGGAGGACCGGACGGGTCTGCTTGCAGACTTCCAACCGGTTGGCAAGCTCATCGACTGATACTTTCAGATAGACGGTTGTTCCCGCATCGTTCATAAACTCCATGTTGTCGAAGAAGCAAGGAGTTCCACCACCGGTCGATACCAATACATCTTCGAATGAGGCAACTTCGTGCAGCATCCGCCGTTCTATATCGCGGAATGCTTCTTCACCTCTTTCTGCAAACAGCTGGCGTATTTCTTTATGATAACGCCCTTCGATATAGTAGTCCAGGTCAATAAATGAGAGATTCAGTTGCTTCGACAGCTTCTTTCCGACAGTTGTCTTGCCGGCTCCCATATATCCCATTAGAAAAATACGTTTCATTTTGTTGTCCTTTGAATTTATGCAAAAATAGATTTTTTTTCCAATAGCCTCAAAGTTTATTCGTCCGAATTTGAAAAACTTAGCCGTAATGTCTTTCCTGGCTTTCGAATCGGTTTGTGTATCTGGTAAAATTTTAGTAACATTGCAATCATTTCGTTTTCATAATATATGAGCTATGAAGAAGCATTTCTGTCAAACTGCGCTCCTGTCGGTTGTCTTTTTGCTATTCAATCATCCTTTATCGATAGCAGAAGAGGCTGATAGACCGGTAATCATAACGGCTAAACTTTTTGTAAAGGAAGAATACAAAGAGGCTTTTAAACAAAGGGTTCAGCCCTTAATCGAAGCAACCCGGAAAGAAGAAGGTTGCCTCAGATACGAATTTTATCAGGATGCTTCTGATCCAACGATCTTTTTCTTTTATGAAGTCTATAAAAATCCGGAGGCTCAGACTTTTCACGGGAAACAGGCCTATCTGGAAGAATTCAAACAGGATCGTAAAGTCATGTTGAAACAACCTCCTGTAACAACAATCTACGACGCGACTCAACGAAAATAGGCTATGGGAAAAACAAGGAAATATTATGTGGTCTGGCAAGGCCTCCATCCGGGTGTGTACAACAACTGGGAAGACTGTAAAGAACAAGTAGAAGGACAGTCGGGTGCCAAATACAAGGCCTTTGAAAGTCGGGAGGCTGCCGAAGAAGCATTTGCCAATGGATACGAGAGTTATATCCAAAAGAATCCGACTCCAAAGATGGTCTTTGAAAAGATGATGAAGGAGAAAACTCCGGTCATTGGACGGCCTATCAATAATAGTCTTGCCGTGGATGCCGCCTGTAGCGGAAATCCGGGAGATATGGAATACCGCGGTGTCTATACGGCTACCGGACAGGAAATTTTCCGGGTCGGACCGATGCCGAAAGGGACAAACAACGTTGGTGAGTTTCTGGCCCTCGTCCACGGATTGGCTTTGCTCAAACAAAGAAATTGTTCCATCCCGATCTATTCGGACAGCCGGAACGCGATCTCTTGGGTAAAAAACAAGAAATGCAAGACCTTACTGGAACGTTTGCCCGAAAACGAACCGATATTCGATCTGATTGCCCGCGCCGAAAAATGGCTACAAGAAAATACATATACAACCCCTATCTACAAATGGGAAACGTCTGCCTGGGGAGAAATCCCTGCCGACTTCGGAAGAAAATAAAGATGAATTTTTGACTTGTAATTTTCAATCGTCAATTGTCCATTATCCATTAATAAAAATCCCCGCTATCCGAAATAGAATAGCAGGGATTTCCTCTTTTTTGAGATTCCACGTTTACCCTTCACAAGGTTACTGGTAGAACATAAACTTTATATTACACTATTATTAATACTAACGCCACCTGTTCGCCTTCGCAGGGTACTTGGCCTTTTCCTTTGACTCTTCGCCCTGAAGGACGAAGCTTTGGATGGCTTGCGTGGACTATTAACTTTTTTCTATTAATCTATTTATTTTCCACTTTCTCCTTCACAGGATACTCTTTCTTCCGGCAAAACCAAACCGGCGGTGGAACTATTAATTTTATGTTTTTATCAGAGAGACGCGGCACGCCACGTCTCTACTGATTTTATAATTGTCAATTATCAATCGTCAATTGTCAATTATTTTACTACTACCTTGAAGCTTTCGCCGTCAACTGATACAACTACGATACCAGCCGGAGCAGCGATTGTAGCGTTGTCTGAAGAAACTACTTCGTTAGCAACTACCTTACCTAAGATTGTGCTTACGATTACGTTCTTGCCTTCAGCACCCTTAACTACTACAGCACCGTCAACACCTGCAACTACTACGCTTGAAGTAGAGATTTCTTCGTTTGCTGTAGCCTGAGAGTCTTTATCTATTGCGCTTAATACAAAGCGAGCAGACTGGTTGATTACTTCATCCATATTGCCTACATATTCTGTATCCAATGCAGAATCAGTACCGTCGCCAGTATTATGGTTTCCGTTTTCATCAGCAAATCTAGCCAATACAGGAACATAGTTGTGGATCTTAATCCATGCACCAGTAAATGAACCAATAGCAGAACTTGGACCATTAGATTCGATTAAGAATTCTCCATCATTACCTGTATTTCTCAAAGAGAAGGCTACATTATTATGTTTACCATCTAATTCAACCAAATCATAAATAATTCCTTCTTTTTCTGGAGCTAACGAATCAGGACAGATATACATCTTACCATTTTCAGCAGGATCTTGAGAAGCAACCTTCAATGAAGCTAATGTGTAAGGAGCTTTCAATACATATAAGTAATCACCACGGTGAACTGCTTCTACAAAACCTAAACGTACATAGTTATCAGAAGCGAACTTATTAGCTTTGATCGGATCTTTATCAATATTAGACATGTACTTCGCAATTGAATCGTTGAAGTTAACCAAGAAACGACCTTCAACATAGCCTGCAAATTCTTCTTCATGTCCACAACCTGCATTAACACCATGCTGATTATGACCTGCTACCTGGCAATTGCAATAAGTATAAGCTGGAACTGAATCAGCGGCTACAGCAAATAAATATTGCGGCATACGAGCATTTGACTTAGCTACTTTATCTACATAGAAGCCTTCATTCTGAGTCGGATCACCCATTGTTTCAGAAGCTAAGTAATTCAACTTGTTAGCCAAAGCCTTCGGTGAGTTAGAATCTTCATACAAGCTAGCATTACCTTGTTCGTCGATCGTACGAATATCGATTGCTTTCTTATTATTGTTAACCAAATCAGCATAACCTGTCGTAGCCAAATCACGATACAGCGGACGATTATTCTGAACTAAAGCAAAGGCATCAGTTGAAGTTTCACACAAGTCTGAAATCTTCGTATCCAAAGAAACTGCTTCGATAGCCAATTTGCCCCAAGTCTGGTAATTATTCTTATCAATTTCGAACCAGATTTCATCAGTATCAGGTTTACCATTCTTATTCGTATCTTTATAATAAACAGTATAGTAGTGACCAAATGAATCTTCCAGTTCGCCTTCTTTCAAATCCTCTCCTTCAGTTACACCTGCTTTTGCTGCAGAAATCAACGGCTTGTTAACCAAAGCATAACCGTGAGTACCATCCAAACAATTATTTTCTTTCAAAGAAACGATAGCGTATGACAAGTTATTGTTAGCTTCGATTTCAGATTCTGTTGCGATCACATACTTATATTGGTTATTAATTGCTACGAACTTATGGTCATTGTCAATTAAGTTATCATCCTTCACTTTGATCTTGAAGTATGTCTTCTGTAATTGTTCAGCACCCAGAGCAGCATTAGTATAACCGTAGTTTTCAGTTTCTTTGTACTTGATATCGAAGTAACCTTCTTTCGGTTCAGATACTACTTTACCAGTTCCTTCATCAAACTTTTCAACCATGTGCTGTTCTGCTACGTAAACACCACAACGGAACAACTCGAATTCAGTACCGTTTTCACCCACTTTCAATTTACCGTCAACATCTACCAAACTCTGGCCTAAACCATTGTTGAACATGTGCTGGAATGTATAAACATTTTCACGTAATACATCTTCTTCAGCATTGAAATAACCTTCGATTGTCGGATTTTCAATCTTATTGAACGCTACACGGTCATTGCAATTGAAAGTCTTACGGTAATGATGATCTACATTAGTCTGTGAAGCCAACCATGCGTAGTCACGATGATTGATTGTAAACAAACGACCCTCTGAATCTTTATACAATTGACCTTCAAACAAAGTAGTTACATATTCACGGTTCTTAACGTTAATCACCGGATATTCACTATGGTTCAGATCATCACCTTCAGTACATGGTTGTTGTTCTACTACCCATTGTGTAGCAGGCATGTGAGTAAAGTCTTGCTGACCTTCTTCTAATACGTCATATACCATATGACCTTCCATATCGTAAACTACGTAAGCACCATCAACACGATGTTCTGTCTGTGCATTAGAAAGAGCAGGTTTAACCAAGTTAATGAAATACAAGCCATCTTCAACTGTTGCACGAATCAAATGGCTATAGTCATTAGCGAAATCCAGACGCATTTTCATCGCAGAACGATAAGTTCCATCTGCCTTGTTTGTTACATAAGCCGGATTACCTGCTTCTGTTTTCTTTTCAGCTGCCCACTTAGCATCTGATGCATCAATACCCTGAGCAGTGGCATAACCAACAGTCAAATAATCTTTAGCATCACCTGCAGCCGGACCTAAATTCATCACATATAAAGCAACTGGTACACCTGCAGCTTTATTTGTCATGGTATTCATGGCATCAGTTATAGCACCGCTATACGCTGTACCCGCATTCGGAGTATTCAAATATTGGCTCATGGCTGCTTTTGCCAAATGAGTTTTCTCAAATTTCAACTTCTGCTCAGCCTCTGATTGAGCCATACGAGATGCATTCAACGGTTCCAATACTACAGAATCTCTAGTAGGATAATAAGTCACCTTCCAATGATAACGAGCTTGTAATGCATCCGGATAGTATTGAATACCACCTACCTGCTGCTTATTATTAACATATGTACCATTAGCCGCATACTCTGTTACATATTTTCTTACAGAAAAATCATCATCCAAATAAGAATATGGTTGAGTTGTTACCTGTAAGCCATTATAAATACCTTGGAATGCATCTCCTTCATACGGATTTTCAGAAACATACAAATATTCATAAGCTCCATCTCCATTCTTATTCTCAGTTCTCAACAAAATATTGTAACCTGCATAGTTGTTAGTAGCTTTTCTGCTCAAATCATAACCATTTTCTGTCTGACCAGCCTCAACAGCTACAAACTTATTATCGAAAGGATTGTTATAAATTGTACGGGCTTCGTTTGTTTCCGGATTCCAAACTGTAAATTTCGTTATCTTACCAGCACCGTCGTTATTGGCATCATCCCAATTCGCATACTGACTAATGTGTGAAGTACCATTTTTTCCAAAAGTCAACCAAGAACCATCTGCATCGATCATGGTATTGACTTCTGCAGCCGTCAAAACTTTTGCTCCAGCTTCAACAGGTTTGATTTTCAATAGACCTGTCATATCACTTAAAAATTCAGAGGCATTCTCCTTAGAGTCTTTTACTGCTACAATTGTAAAACCGGTGTTTTTACCATCTAATGCAGTTTTAGAGAAACCAGTTGTTGGACGACTATTATAATTTGCCCAAACATCATTTTTCTTCACAGCCTGCAAAGCAATGACAGAGTCTGTTTGATTATGGAAATAAGCATATACTTGCTTAAAATTTTTTGTATTTTTATCCTCATCTGTTGTGTACCAAGCCCAATTGGTAATACAACCATCCATCAGACCATCTTTCTCATAACCCCAAGAGCCTTGAGTTATAACGCCTCCTTTACGCTGCAAAGCATTCGTATGATCGAAAGCCAACTCATAACCTGTTTCAAGATTCTCGTACTTATAAACACGACCATTGGCAGCGCGATCCGTAACTGTAATCTTCCATAAAGTATGAGTCAAAGTAGCAGCTGTAACAGGCTGTGCTGTCAAATAAATCTTACCTGTTGAATAATCGCGTTCTGCAGACAAAACATAAGTTGTTTCTTCCGTTTTTTTTAACCCCAAAGTTGTAGGATCAACCTCTAATTGATAATAATAATTCTGGTTGATTTTATCTACATTCTCAAAAGTAGCATCCAATTCACCAGCTTTTACCATACGGGAATGATATTGAATCTCTCCGTTAGGTACAGGACAGAACTGAGCTGCTACTGGGAATGAGCCTGCAAGCAAAGCTGCGGCCATCAAAGTAGAAAACTTTTTGTTCATAATAAAATAATTTAATTAGTAATATAAAGTTTATAAATCTCTTTCTTTAATTAACTCACAAGCGGTTGGAAAACTCGTTCCGATTAACTCGTTGAAATTCAATCTTACGGTGTCGAAAATAAATGAACGATTCTAATCAACACGATCGTATTGCAAAGGTAAATCCTTTTTTCATACCAGCAAATAATCATGAACTTTTTTTTATCAACAATCCCAGTTTCTTATCAACAGCCCTCAAAAACGAGGACGAAGCTACCAGTTTGGACAACGAAGGACAAATTCGTCCAAAATTAAAGATATAAATGTTGTAAATAAAGGTTGATTTTAACTTAACATGCCACCACTGAATTCCAATCATTTAAATCCAAGAAAGAAAATTAAAGAGCATAAGCTCATCCCCAAAAGAGTTATTTTTATCGTTTTTGGGTATAAACAACTTCATAATCCAGCTAATTCTTTCAGTATAACCTCCATAAAGATTGACGAAGTCCTTATTTTATGTCTTTTCTTAAAGTCCGATATACGTATCACACCTCTAAATTGGTCTTTTGTGAAAGTAAAATCTCTATTGAAAGAAGGAAAACTAAGCCAAATTCACTATTATAAATCATTTTGTAAACAAAAGCTACTACTATCAAACATTTTAAAATAAGATTCATATTAAATTGTCAAACGCCATGACTCCATTACTCTCAACAAACTGTTCACTCATATAACAGAGCTTACATTATAGACATACACAAATTCCTGTTCCTTCAAACAGACAAACATTACTATATATAATAATGTATAGGAAGACCAATTAACGGACCAAATCAATGAATAGAAAATTCATGCCTATCTTTTCTCAAATTTCTCCTACCTTTTTATTATTTTCCGCCTACCTTTTCATCAAAATACGCCGGCGTTTTATAGACTAGTCAGATATAACAAAAAAACGAAACGTTCTGCCGGAACTTCCCATTATATTTTTCATCAAATCTCCATAAACAACTTTATATTCTCTTTTCGTGTAACTGAATATATCAGAAATCCCATAGCTTAGCCAAAAGTTTAAGAGCTAGAATTACAAGTAAATTATTCATCAATAAACATATGAATTCCTTTGATTATTACAAATTACTACTACTTTCAATCGTAATATGGGCCAATAATATTAAAACGATAACAATTACGAGACAAATAATATCATAATGTTAAAAGTGTCATATATTAGCCAAGTATAAAAAAAATATATATCTTTGCCGCGTTTTTGAAATAAAGGGATTAATTCATTTTGGAATTAGTTCCGGCAGGACTAAACTATTAGCCACTGCTAGTACCATGTGATATGTGTATAAAAAGAATATATATGTGCTAATCTTCAAAATATCTAACTTTAAAGAAAAGACATGGAAAAATGTAGTAAGAAAAACTCACAAAAGCCAAGAGTTGGATTATTTAATCCTGCAGCGGCTTTCCTTACCACAGGTTTACTGTTCATGGCCTCCGCTCACGCATTAGGAGCAACGGACAAGTCGAATATCGACAATGGCCCTAAAGTCGAATCAGTCAATCAGCAAGGTAAGACAGTGACAGTCATTGTTTCGGATGCTTCCGGAGAACTGATTGGGGCTAATGTAATTGTTAAAGGAACAACCAACGGTAATGTAACAGACATGAACGGTCAAGTTGTGTTAGACAATGTTCCTGCTAATGCCATCTTGGAAATTTCATACATTGGCTATCAAACAAAAGAAGTACCTGTAGGCAATCAATCACAAATTAAAGTCAGCTTGGCTGAAGACTCTCAAGCTTTGGAAGAAGTGGTTGTAGTTGGTTACGGTACCATGGAAAAGAAACAGGTAACAAGTGCCGTTACTTCTATTTCTGCCGATGACATGATGGTCGGTGTAAAAGGTGCAGATATCACCTCTTCTTTGCAAGGTAAAATCAGTGGTTTGATGATTCGAAATGCAGGCCGTGTAAACGACGGAAGTACTATTTATCTGCGTGGTTTGTCATCTATCAACTCAGGTAAATCACCGTTGATCGTAGTCGACGGCTTCCCCGGAGGTGATATCCGTGCATTAAACCAGGATGATATCAAATCAATTGACGTATTGAAAGATGCCTCTGCCGGTGCTATTTATGGTACACGTGCTGCAGCCGGTGTTATTTTGATCACAACTAAGAGCGGTTCTAATACAAACGGTAAGGTAAAGTTGACATATAGTACAGAACTATCCAAAAAACAAGATTTTGGAAAGCCTCGTATGTTGACAGCCGACGAATACCGGGAATATGGCGTCGGTCATGACTATGGAGATAGTGTTGATTGGTGGGATGAATTAATCAATGATGGCAATTTCTCACAGAAACACTCTTTCTCAGTAGAAATGGGAACCGAAAATGCACAAGTTTATTCTTCTTTCTTTTATGAGAACAACGAAGGTGTAGCTATCGATGACTCTCGTACTGACTATGGTGGACGTATCAATGCCAACTTCAAGCTATTAGACGGTTGGTTAGAAATTCGACCGGTAGTAGATTACCGCCAGGCAATGCGTAATAACAATGTACCTAACTTCCAACAAGCCTTACGTAATAATCCGACCCGTTCACCTTATGATCCAAATAGTGAAACTGGCTATAATGTATGGTTAGGAGAAAGTTTGGACTACAACGTCTTGGCAGACTCTAAATTATACGACTATGAAGGTTTGGATAAATGGTTCAAGCCAGAAGTTACCATGAAACTGAATATAAAACCAATCCCGGGCTTGACATATACCCAAACTGTTGGATATGAAAACCGCCAATGGGAATTACATCAATTCAGATCACGTTATCACCGCGATGAGCTGAATAATAGCCGTAAGGGTTGGGCAAAATTGGAATTCAGCAAAACAGAACATGTCACTTCTGAAGGTTATTTCTCATACTTAAAAGAATTTAAGGGTGGACATAGCTTGAATGCAACAGCCGGTTATTCTTTCTTTGAAAGAAATGGTGAGAATTTCTATGCAGAAAACTATAACTTTGAAGTAGAAGGTATTAAGTACTGGGATATAGGTAAAGGTTCTTTCCTAAGTGATGGTAAAGCGGGAATGGGTTCTGGTAAAGATATTACAGAACGTTTGTTCTCAGTCTATGCTCGTGCCAATTATTCGTACAACGATAAATACATGCTTTCTGCCACAATCCGTCATGAAGGTTCTTCTAAATTCGCCGCAGAAAACCGTTGGGGTAACTTCTGGGCAGTATCTGGAGGTTGGCGTCTCTCTGCAGAAGATTTCATGAAAGATTTTGACTGGTTAAGTGATTTGAAGTTACGTTTTGGTTATGGTGTTACCGGAAATAATGACTTCAGCGCATCTTACATGGCCAATACATTAGGCTCTGATGTATATTGGATTCTTCCGAATGGTACATGGGCTAACTCTTACGGAAAGTCACAAAACGTAAACCCGGATTTAGGTTGGGAGGAAAAGCACGAATGGGACTTAGGAGTTGATTATTCATTCTTCAACAACCGCCTATATGGTAAATTTGATGTTTATCGCCGTAGAATCAATAACATGATTTACGAAGTAAAAGTTCCGCAGCCACCTTTCACTCAAGGAACACAATGGCAAAACATTGGTGAGATGGAAAGTAAAGGTTGGGAATTTGAAGTAGGAGGAGACATCATTCAGACGAAAGACTTTACTTGGACTTCAAATTTAAACTTAACTCACTATACCGGAAAAATTCTGACGTTGGATGGCAGTAGTACTTATAAAAACGGTAACGGATTCCCTGCGCCAGGAAGTCCTGGTGATGCAGCTCGCATCGAAGCTGGTTCAGAAATTGGTTCTTTCTATATCTGGAAATTTGCCGGATTCGATGAGAATGGGGATTTCTTATTATACAACAGAAACGGAGAAGTAATTCCTGCAGATGACAAAGTAGAAGCCGATAAACAATATATTGGGAACTATATACCAAAATTGATGCTAGGATGGAACAACACATTCAGATATAAGAATTTTGATTTGAATGTTAGCATGCGAAGCTGGTTGAAATTTGATATATACAATCAAATTAACATGTACTTCGGTATCCAAGGAATTGATGAATGCAACGTATTAAAAGATGCATACGGAAAATTTAATGATATCAGAGGAGAAAAGCAACTTTGTGATTATTATCTGGAAGATGGTTCATTCTTAAAGATTGATGCTATCACCTTAGGTTACTCTTTAAATCTGAAAAAATATACTAACAATTTAGTAGATCGTTTACGCATTTACGGTACAGTCGGAAATGTTTGTACAATTACAGGATATAGTGGTATAAATCCTGAAGTAGATATCACAAGCTGGGATCAGGGTACTGAAAAATTTGATGGTATTTATCCTCAAGTACGAACATACACATTAGGACTTCAAGTAACATTCTAAAAGATTTGAATCGACATGAAAACAAACAAAATAAAAAATTTGATTTTAGGAGGAATAGCATGTATGCTGACTGCAACTTCATGCGATGTAGAGCCTACATTCTATTCGCAAGTGGTTCCAGAAACATTCTACACCTCACAAGAAGCTGTTTGGGAGCGTTTTAACCGTCCCTTCACTCATTGGCGTTGGTGGGTAGCTCAAGACCGCGCTCGTTGGGAATTGCAAGAATTAGGAACAGATGAAATTTGTGTACCAACACGTGGTAGTGACTGGTACAACGGTGCTATTTATCAGAAATTTCATCACCATGAATATACAGAAGACATGACATCCATTGAGACTGGCTGGACAAACTTTTCCATGGGTATTGCCTTAGCTTGGGATGCAATGGAAGATTTGGCGCAAGTTGACTTTGAATCTCTTGGATTTGAAGATGGTACTCGTGAATCTATGATGAATCAAATGAATACTTTAGCCGCATCATTCTATTTGGATGGATTGGACTTCTTTGGAGGAGTTCCATTGTATACAACAACCCAAAGTGATTTGTTGCCACGTTCAACAGATTTGGAAACATTCAATTTCATTGATTCTTTATTAACCATTTCCATGCCTAATCTGCCACAAAAAACAGTATTAGGGGAACAAGAAACCAACACTATCCATCAGGCAGTAGCCGCAGCTTTAAAAGCTCGTTTATATTTTAATGCGGAAGTATACATTGGCAAACCGATGTATGAAGAAGCTGCTCAAATTTGCCAGGATATTATTGATGGGAAATATGGTCAATATGCTTTAGCTACCGACTGGACCAATATTTTTGGATGGGGGAATGAGAACTGTCCGGAAATGATTTGGGTAGTGCCAAGCGAAAATGCTAAATTGGAAACAGATGGTGCATTTTGGGGTTTCACAGTTCCATATAACTACAAAGATTATTTGGGAAGCTTGATTGATTCAGGCTCTGATAATGGATGTTGTTTATTGCCGAGCCGCGATCCAGAAGGTAATCTATATCACTTCAACTTAAGTAACAATTACGAAGGATACAATGATTTGGATGTTCGTAAGCAAAACTATGTTTATGAAGGTGACGGAAAATACCGTGGAATGTTTATCATCGGAGAATTAATCAATCCGCTCAGCCCAAGTTGGATATGTACTGGTGCCCGCGAATACATCGGAGAACCATTAGTTGTTCGTGATCAGATAGCTTACTTTGCCAAGGTCGGTGAAGGAAAAGAATACAGCAGTGTATCTGAATTACAATCCACCATCGCAACAGCTGAAGAGAACTCAGGTGTACGTCCTATGAAACGCAGTCCTCGTCCTAATCAAGAGGAATATAAACAAAAGTTCAACCCGGATATTCCTATTATCCGCTTAAGTGAAATATATTACACATTAGCAGAATGTAAAATGCGTTTAGGAGATAAGCAAACAGCTGCAGAATTAATAAATACGGTTCGCAAACGCTATTTCGAAGGCGGTAATGACCCGGATCCAGTAACAGCCGCTAACCTGGATAAATATCGGATGCTGAAAGAATGGAAACTGGAATTCTTAAATGAAGGTCGTCGCCGTACTGACTTGGTTCGCTGGGATGCTTACGTTACAGAAGACTGGTGGGATCACAAAGCTACTAACAATCCGAATTTAAATCGTTTCCCAATCCATTACAATATCATTGGTGCAAACAATTTACTGAAGCAGAATCCTGGATATGGAGGAAACTGATAACAGTCATTTAAAATGCTAATATAGAGAAGAGGGCTTAAAAACCCTCTTCTTTTATTATATAAACAGGTAACTGAAAATATTCTATTTTGATTTAAACATATGAATTGGAAACAGACTTTATTCTGGGTGATTATTGCCGCGTTGATTTACTACTTTTTCCTTGCTTTCGGTGTATTTCTCTTTCAACAGCAAGAAGAGAGCCAGCTGTTTGTTCCTGCCTGGTGGAATATCCGGGAACAATTATGCCAGCCCGGAGGTTTCTGTGCCGTTGCCGGAGAGTTTGTTATCCAATATTATCGGATGCCTCTTTTGGCCATTACTATTCAAATGTTACTGCTGGTAGGATGTGGGCTCAGTCTCTACCGCCTGCTGCAGCGTATTAAACCGTCCGGTTATCATTTGCTGCTTGCATTTTTTCCTCTCCTTATGCTGCTCAAGATGAGTATCCGCAGTAACTACCTCATCGACGGAACCATCGGCCTGTTCCTCATGCATCTGGCATTTCTACCCTTAACCCGTATTAATCGACAAAAGACAATTGCCTTATACGGTATTGTTTCAACGGTACTGTTATTTCTATTTACCGGATTACTGTCTGTCTGCTATGCTGTTATCTATACGCTACTGACAGCTTTCATCTACCCAACATTCAAACAGAAGCTACAAGGAGTATGGAGCCTGATTCCGGCCACCCTGTTCTTATTGTGCTACCAATCTTTCCATATACCGGTTTCTTTACTAGAAGGCTTTAAACCCGAAGAATATCTGGAAATTCAACTTCTTCCACATTATTTCCTGTACTATGTCTGGTTGCAATATTCACTACTCATCATAGGCGTTTTAGCTATTTCTGGTCTGTTCGCCACTTTCCCAACCCGGCATAAGGGCGTAAAAATATTCCTTTCAGGCTGTTGCTTAATAGTTACACTTCTATTTGGCAAATATTGTATGCCGGACCAGCTTGACATACAAAACCGGATGACAGATGAATTGTCATACTTAGCCCGGGAGAAGCAATGGAATACCATCATCAATCGCTATAAAAGAAGACCTATACAAGATTACATCAGTTTGAATTACCTGAATATGTCCTTGGCTCAAAAAGGTGAACTGGCAGAGAACATGTTCGCTTTCGATCAAAAAGGAGCCAAGAGTCTGGTTGCCCCGTGGAACCAGAGTCTCTATATGGACAAACTTCTTTGTGACGTCCATTTTATGATTGGCGATCTGGCACTGGCTGAAAGTTATGCCATGGACGGATTTACACAGTCAAAACGAAAAGGAAGCGCCCGCATGATGCAGCGGTTGGTACAAATCAGTTTGCTTCGGGGCGAGAAACAACTGGCCAGGAAATACCTCAGCCTGCTGCAGGAAATGCCATTTTATAAAGACTGGGCACAACGATATACGGTTTATCTGCGACATCCGGAGAAAATGCAGGAAGAACCCGAATTATGCCATAAAGGAATTCCGAGGCAGAAACAGGATTTACTGTTATCGCTGATGACAACGGATTCATTATGGGCTTCATACCAGGTTTCCAACCGCATCGGATGGGAATATAAAGGCTGTTACTATCTGTTGGACAAACAACTGGAAAAATTCCGTCAATACATTACGACTACGAATTATCCACAAAATCAGTCTTGGCCACGGCACTTCCAGGAAGCCTGGCTGATTCTGGAAGATGCCGACAGCACCTTAACCGGACAGATTCCGGTCCAACCGAATATCAGGAGGGCTTATCAGCAACTGAAGCAAAACATGAACAGTCGTTCTCAGAATCTGGACATGCAGTCCATCTACCGGGAATTCGGACAAACCTATTGGTTCTATTATTATTTCAAACAATTCAAAAAACAGAAATAATCATGAAGCTCTACTCAATTATCAGCATACTCTTAGTCGGTCTGGTACAAACGGCCTGCGATCTGAAAATACCTGATCAGGCTCAGCCCGGAGACATCCAGCTTTTTCCCGATTATGAATCGGTTACCATTCCCGTAAACGTAGCGCCTTTGAACTTCCGCTTTCTGGCCGACGATACGAAGGGAATAACACTGTTGAAAACTTCCAACAAAGAGTTGAAAGTAGAAGCAGACAAGGGAGTTTTCAACATACCTGCATCAGACTGGAAAGACCTGCTACAGGATGCACAAGGGAAAAAAATTCAAGTTAGCGTCTATTTCACGGATAAGACAAATACCTGGAAAAGAAAGGATTTTCCCATTTATGTATCACCAGATTCTATTGATGCCTACCTGACTTATCGCCGTATTTTCCCAGGTTATCGGATGTGGAACGAGATGGGTATTTATCAACGATGTGTTGAAAACTTTGTTGAAAAACCTGTTATTACCAACCAGTATACCAATAACAGCTGCCTGAACTGCCATTCGTTCTGTCAGCAGAACGGAGATAAGTGGTCATTCCACCAACGGGCATATTACAACGGAACATACCTGATCGAAAATGATCAGATAAAGAAAATCACCCTAGAAAAGAACGGGCAAGCCGCAGCCTTCGTTTATCCATACTGGCATCCAAGCGGAAAGTATATTGCTTTTTCAACCAACGAGACCCATCAGGATTTTCACTTCTCCGATCCGAACCGGATTGAAGTATATGATGAAAGTTCTGATATCCTCATCTATGACTTGGAAAAAGAAATAGCCTACAGCACACCTTGGCTGAATTCTTCCCGTCATTTTGAGACTTTCCCGACTTTTACACCTGATGGGAAAGCTTTGATTTACTGTTCAGCCGATTCAGTTGCTATGCCAGATCAATACCGGGAGGTAAAATACAACTTATTAAAAGTCTCGTTTAATCCGGGAAACGGGGAAATTGGCAGTAAGATCGATACCTTATATAATGCCCGGGAAGAAGGGCGAAGCATCAAATTCCCCCGGATTTCTCCCGATGGAAAATACCTGCTCTATACCATTTCTGATTATGGAAACTTCTCCATCTGGCATAAAGACGCGGATTTACGCCTGCTTCATTTAGACTCATTCGAAACCGACAGTCTCAAGGAAGTCAACAGTCCGGACGTTGAGAGCTATCATTCCTGGAGCAGCAACGGGCATTGGTTCGTATTTTCCAGCCGCCGTCTGGACGGCTTGTTTACACGCCCGTTCATCGCCCATATCGACAGCGACGGAAAAGCCAGCAGGCCATTCCTCCTGCCACAAGAATCACCGGCCTATTACGATAATTCCCTGTTTTCATTCAATATACCGGAATTTTCCAAAACGCCCATCCGCCTGTCACAGAAAGAACTGGTACAAGCTTCCAAGGAAATGGAAGCAAAAGTCATTCCGTTTGTCTGTCCAGCTGAATGATTATACAGAACAAATAACAGGAATCGGAAAGATATTGTATCCGATTCCTGTTTCCTTTAGAATTTTTCAATCAATATATGAGGAAATTCTCTGATTAAAACATTACATTTGCGCCGCATAAATAGTTTGTAAAATAAAAACATGGATAAAGTTAGCTACGCACTTGGATTAAGCATTGGGAATAATTTCCTGAACTCAGGTATCAAGGATCTGCAGGTTGAAGACTTCGTAAAAGGTTTAACGGATGTATTGAACGAAAAACAGCCGGACATCACTTATGACGAGGCCAAAGAAGTCATCAATGAATTCTTTATCAAACTGCAGAAAGAGAAGATGGAAATCAACAAAAAAGCAGGAGAAGAATTCTTACACATCAACAAAGGAAAAGCGGGTGTAGTAGAATTGCCCAGCGGACTTCAGTATCAGGTACTGAAGCAAGGCAACGGAGCCAAGCCGAAAGCAACCGATAAAGTAAAATGCCACTATCATGGAACATTGATCAACGGTACTGTATTCGACAGTTCTGTTCAACGCGGACAACCGGCTGTATTTGGTGTTAACCAGGTTATCCCAGGTTGGGTAGAGGCCTTGCAGTTAATGCCGGTAGGTTCAAAATGGCGTCTGTTCATTCCGTCTAATCTGGCCTACGGAGAACAGGGAGCCGGCGAAATGATTGAACCGAACAGCACACTGATCTTTGATGTTGAGTTGCTGGACATCGTTAAGTAATAATAAATTCATAACATAGATACAAAATGAAAAAAGTAAATGTTTTGGCTGCAGCATCTGCAGTCGTATTGGGTCTTGCTGCTACCTCTTGCGATTCAAAGCAGAATGTCAGCTTGAGCAATGATGTAGATAGCGTCAGCTATGCAATTGGTGTCAGCACTGGTGCTGGTTACAAAGAAAATCTGAAGACATTACCGGGTGGTGAAGCCAATGTGGATGCACTGATCGCCGGCTTTGTAGAAGCAATCAAAGGTGATTCAACCAAAATGACTCCGGAAAAAGCACGCGAATACATGCAAACATACTTTGTTCAGGCATCTGCTAAAGAAGCAAAGAAGAACAAAGAAGAAGGTGAAAAATTCCTGGCTGAAAATAAGACAAAGAGCGGCGTAATCACAACTGAAAGTGGTTTGCAATATCAGGTTATCACTGAAGGTACGGGAGCAAAACCGACAGAAAAAGACCGCGTAAAAGTTCATTATACGGGAACTTTGCTGGACGGAACCAAGTTCGACAGTTCTGTTGATCGTGGCGAACCGGCAGAATTTGGTGTGAACCAGGTTATCAAAGGCTGGACGGAAGGCTTACAGTTAATGCCGGTTGGTTCTAAATATATCTTCTGGATTCCTTCTGAACTGGCTTACGGAGAACGTGCTGCTGGTCCGGATATCAAGCCGAACAGCGTTCTGAAGTTCGAAGTTGAATTGCTGGAAATCGTAAAATAAATCCTTCATATCGTATCCGAATTAATAGAGAATACGACACTTATAGCTGAAAAGCGGAGAAAAGCATGTTGTAAAGCATCTTTTCCCCGCTTTCGCATTATTTAGTGACTTTTTTCTTTCAAAATGATTATTTTTCCAAATAAAATACATATTTTTGATACGGTAAAAATATGCTTGAATATATTAATCATTTCAGTATATGGAAAAAATAGACAAACTAGATCATCAGATCCTGAATATTATTTCAAAGAACGCCCGTATTCCGTTTAAGGATGTGGCAGAAGAATGCGGTGTATCGCGTGCTGCCATCCATCAACGTGTACAACGCCTGATTGATATGAACGTCATTGTTGGTTCTGGGTATCACATCAATCCTAAAATTTTGGGATATAATACATGTACCTATATTGGAGTAAAACTTGAAAGAGGCTCCATGTATAAAGATGTGGTGCCAGAATTGGAAAAAATCCCGGAAGTAGTTGAATGCCATTTTACCACAGGTCCGTATACCATGCTGGTTAAATTGTACGCCCGCGACAATGAACACCTGATGGAACTGCTGAACTCAAAGATTCAGGAAATCCCGGGTGTAACAGCTACCGAGACATTGATTTCTTTGCGTCAGAACATCAAACGAGAAATACCAATCTGCAAAAATATCGATGAATAAGATTTAAGTAGATGCAATTTATTTGCTTCTGCGTGATGAACTCCAAGCACACAAAAGCTCAAAGAGAATAATACTGCAAGGGTTCTCTTTGAGCTTTTGTGTGCCTTTTTATTATAAGTACTCAACGATTGTATGAAATACTGGTTGCTATTTTTATGTCTGTTCGCCGCCGTTCCCTCATGGAGTGAAAATACTTATTACCGGTTTCGTGTCTATCTGAAAGACAAGGGGAATCAGACCTGTAACACCGATCATCCGGAAGCGTTTCTTTCTGAAGCGGCTATTCTTCGCAGGGAACAACAGCAAATACCTGTCTCCTATTCAGACTTACCTATCTCCAGCTCGTATAAAGAACAATTAGCCAACTGCGGATGTGCGCTTATCACGGAAAGCCGCTGGCTGTCGACTGTAGTAGTTGAATATCCGGACAGCAGTCTGGTTGAGAAACTGAAACGACTGGCATTTGTCGACTCTGTCTGCTGGGTATGGAAAGGAAAGCATATTCCCTTACAAGAACCTGATCATACAGAAACTTTACACTTAGATAAGAAAGCTCTCCGTAACCAGTATGGCTATGCGCAAAAGCAGATCCTGATGATGAAAGGAGACAAACTCCATAAACGGGGATTCAGAGGTGAAGGGATGCGTATCGCCGTGATTGATGCCGGATTTACAGATGTAAACCGCATTGATGCTTTTGCTTCTACTCATATTGAAGGAACACGTAATATTGTATATCCGGGGAAAACAGTCTATGCCAGCGACGCACATGGGACAAAAGTATTGTCGTGCCTGGCTGCCAATTTACCGGGGATTATGACCGGCACAGCTCCTGAAGCGACCTATTGGCTGATCAAGAGTGAAGACTCCAACGGAGAATCACCGATTGAACAGGATTACTGGGCTGCTGCCGTGGAATATGCCGACAGTGTCGGGGCTTATATCATCAGTTCTTCTTTAGGTTATTTCGACTTTGATGAACCGGCTACCGATTATACGCACGAAGACCTGACCGGCCGGAAGGCATTTATCTCTCAAGCGGCACAGATGGCGGCAGAAAAAGGGCTCTTGGTCTTCACCAGCGCCGGCAATGAGGGAAATACCCGATGGGAAAAGATTACCGTTCCGGCCGACACGCCGGATATTCTGACAGTCGGAGCTGTAACCGAAAAACAGAAAAGAAGTGATTTCAGTTCCATGGGTCCTACTGCCGACGGGCGAATCAAACCTGACGTCGCAGCCATGGGGACAAACTGCTGTGTCATTGAACCGGGAGGTTTCATCCGTCAAGCCAACGGGACTTCCTTCTCTACCCCTATCTTAGCCGGATTAGGAGCCTGCTTGTGGCAGGCACTGCCTCAACTGAATGCGGCCGAAATACGGGCATTGATCAAGCAATATGCGTCGCAGGCCAAGCAACCGGATAACGAATTAGGCTATGGAGTGCCGAATATGTATAAATCCTATAAAGCGGGATTAAAAGATGGAAGCAAACGGAGACGATAAAACGATATTTACCTTGTCTGAACTGACCGGAGCGGTCCGGGATACGCTGGAAGCTACTTTCCCGGAGGCTTACTGGGTCCGTGCCGAGACGAGTGATGTGCGTGTCAATGCCGCCTCGGGGCATTGTTATCTGGAATTTGTAGAAAAGAACCCGAAAACCAACCAGCTGGTGGCTAAGGCCCGCGGTTCTATCTGGGCAAAGGTATTCCGAATGCTGAAGCCTTACTTTGAGATGGAAACCGGACAGACTTTCACATCGGGACTGAAGGTACTGGTAAAAGTAACCATCGAGTTCCACGAATTATATGGATTCAGCCTGAATGTGGTCGATATTGATCCGACATACACGATCGGAGACATGGCCCGTAAGCGGCAGGAAATTATCCGTCAGCTACAGGCCGAAGGTATCTTCACGCTCAACAAAGAACTTCCATTTCCGGATTTTCCTACCCGGATTGCCGTCATCACCTCACCAACGGCGGCCGGATATGAAGATTTTCTGAACCAACTGTTGCACAATCAAGCCGGTTATCCCTTTTATCCCAAACTTTTCCCGGCACTGATGCAAGGTGAGAAAACGGAAGAATCGGTCATTTCGGCCCTCGAACGTATTGATGCCTGCCGGGAATTTTTCGATGTTGTCGTCATCATTCGTGGCGGAGGTGCAACTTCCGATCTGAACAGTTTCGATTCGTATTTACTGGCAGCCCATTGTGCCCAGTTTCCGTTACCGATTATTACCGGAATAGGCCACGAACGGGATGACACGATCGTGGACTTAGTGGCACATACCCGACTGAAGACACCAACGGCAGTCGCCGCTTTCCTGATTCATTGTCTTGACCTCCAGGCAGCCACCTTAAGCGATTTGGAAGAACGGTTCACGCAGGAAGTCAGAAGCTGGCTCAAAGAAGAATCTTACACCTTGCAGCAGATCGGAACCCGATTCCCTATGTTAGTGAAGAACCGGTTGGAAAAGAATCTGTCCGGATTGCAGGTCCTGGCCGCCCAGTTACCCGGTATTATCCAACGCTCCGTCAACCGGGAAGAATCAGGTATGGAACAGCTGAAACAACGCATACGGGTAGCAACAGACAGCCGTTTCACCCGGGAATTCCGTTTCCTGGAGCTAAAAGAGCAATTCATCCGTATGGCTTCGCCGGAATATATCCTGCAACGGGGATACAGCCTTACACTGCAACAAGGGAAGATTATCAAGACGGTGAAGGATGTTCAGGCCAACGAGCCGCTCACCACCCGTTTCATGGATGGAGAGGTCGTATCAGACGTTCAGCAAATTATAGAGAAAGAATCATAAAACAAGCATACAACAGAAATATGGCAAAGAAAGCAGAATCATACAATGAAGCCATCGAGAAGTTACGTCGTATCGTGGCAGACATCGAACGTGGGGATTTGGATGTGGATCTCCTGCTCGATAATGTAAAAGAGGCAACCCGACTGATCAAGCTCTGCAAGGATAAACTGTATAAAGTAGACGAGGAAGTAAAGAAAGTATTGGAGGAACTGGAATCATGAAGCGGTATGTCATCATCGTAGCCGGTGGAAAAGGCTTGCGCATGGGCGGTGATCTGCCCAAACAGTTTATTCCCATGGCGGGAAAACCCATACTGATGCATACGGTTGAGAAGTTCTGGCGGTGGGACAACCAGATGAACATCATCCTTGTTCTCCCGACAGATCATCAGGCTTACTGGAAGATGCTCTGTAAGGAAATTGGCTGTAAGGCTCCTCATCGGATTGTCAACGGGGGCGAAACCCGTTTTCATTCTGTACAGAACGGACTGAATGCGATTCGGGAAGAGATAGAAGCTTCCGGCGAAAAAACCCTGATCGCTGTACACGACGGCGTACGCCCGTTTGTATCTCCTGAAGTAATCGCTGCCTGCTTTGCCAAAGCTAAAGAAACAGGAGCGGTCGTTCCGGCCCTGCCGATGATTGATTCGCTCCGCATGAAGCAGGCCGACGGGAGCAGTTGCCCGGTCGACCGTTCACAGTATTATGCCGTTCATACACCGCAGGTATTTGCCTCCGACATCCTGATTCGTGCCTATCAGCAGCCTTATACAGATACATTTACCGACGATGCCTCGGTGGTTGAAGCTGCCGGCTTCCAGGTAGCTATGGTTTTATCGAACCGGGAAAATATAAAGATCACTACTCCGTTCGATCTGATGGTTGCCCGCGCTTTGTTCCAGGAATAAATTTCCGATACCCAAGTCGCTTGAAGTAATTTCAGATCCAACGGGAAACGAAAACGATTCTCCCGAGAATCCGACAGGAAACTCACGAGAATCGTTTTCCATTTTCTATGTCCTTTTTTTCTAGTGCTGATTACGCATCAGCGCATATTCGAATAAAGCTTCTCCGGTCTTTCCTTCATAATATAATCCGGGACGGGCCACTCGGTCCCATTGCACCAGATCAGCATTTTGGACTTGCTGCTTAATCTGTGTCCAGCTCTTTCCGTCCAGACTGTAAAAGAAAGCGTATTGGCAACCGGCCTTTACCTGCAAACGCAGATAAACCGGCTTTTCACCTCTTTCCGGTATGGGAAGAACTACCGGAGTTGCCAGTGGAGTCTCTTTTCCTTCCTTTCGCAAGCAAAGCTCCAGTTGATTATTCCGACAAAACAACGACAGCAGATTCCGATTATCCCCATACATGGTTATTCCCTTACGGGCATCATTCTGGTTCAAGACAACAGTCTCAAATGTATAATCGGCTGCTACCGGACGCAAGCATAAGGCAGTACCGGCCTCAGCCCCGGCCTTCGGTTCTCCGCTCAATGACAGGCGGCCGCCAAACAACTGGATACGAGGTGTGGCAAACGGATAATTCCAAGTCCATTCCACACGCAAGCGGTCTGAAGTAAAATCATCGTAGAAGTCGGGAACCGGTTGCTGCACATGTCCGGCCAACGGCAGCGGATGTGTCTTCGAAGCCGTTTCTCCTCCCTTGAAATGCAACCAGGCATCATCGCCCAACACCAGTTCTTGCAGAATCGGCTGTCGTCCCATAAAGAAATCTTCCCCGGGGAAATAGGCATGACAAAGATAATACATCCGTCCGTCGGGCGTTGTAGTTACCGTTCCATGTCCGCATGACTGGATTTCGTCCCCACCATGTAAAATCGGGTTTCCTTCATATTTCTCATACGGTCCCTGCAATGATTTGGAACGGGCCACCGAGACGGCATAATCGCTCTTCGGGCCACAACAACCATTCACCGAATAGATCAGATAATAATAATCGCCTAATTTCAGCCAGTGTTGTCCTTCCATCCCGCGCCGTTCATCATCTTTCAGCAAGGTAAAAGGTTCACCTTCCAGTCTCAGTCCATCGGCCGAGAGTCGGCAACCCAACAGCTCAATCGGGCGGTCATCCAATCCATAAGCCTTCCAGGAAATATACAGTTGCCCTTTATCCTCCAGGATAAAGGCATCAATGGCTTCTGTTCCATATTCAACAACAACGCCCCGATCGGTATAAGGCCCGGACGGCTTGTCGGAAGTGGCCACGCCAATATAAGAAACCCCATCCGATTTCCGGCGGGCCGTATAATATACATAATACGTTCCCCGGTGATAGAATAACTCAGGTGCCCAGAATGACGATTTCGTCCAAGCCGGCTGTTCTTCGAACAAATGCCCCACCTGCCGCCAATTTACCAGATCATACGATTGAAACAAAGGATAAAACGGTGCCCACTCAGAAGATGTACCGGCTGCATAATACACATCGCCGGCCCGAATAATCGTAGGATCGGCCACATCGCCCGGTATCACCGGATTGGAATAAGTGACAGGAGACTGGGCAGACAAAGAGAAACAAGCCAACCCGGTGCAGAAAGATAAGATCAGTCTTTTCATGTCTAATAGATTTGAGAATGGATATAAACAAAAAAATCACTCACGAAAAACTCGTAAGTGATTCACTGAATTATGTGGTCCCACTTGGGCTTGAACCAAGGACTCCCTGATTATGAGTCAGGTGCTCTGACCAACTGAGCTATAGGACCAGTCTTTCAAAGAACATGTGTTCTGAAATCGGGTGCAATATTACGACTTATTCTCGACATACGCAAATATTGCACCCACAATTTTATGAACAACCTGTTGATAACTCGGTTTATTTCTACTTCTCGGCAGATTCCGATCCGGCAAACTCCATCAGATAAGCCTTGATGAAACCGTCGATCTTTCCATCCATCACACCGGTAACATCCGATGTCTGGTAGTTGGTACGATGGTCTTTTACCCGACGGTCGTCGAATACATAACTGCGGATCTGTGAGCCCCATTCGATCTTCTTCTTTCCGGCCTCCACCTTTTCCTGTTCCGCCATCCGGTGTTTCAGTTCCTTATCATACAAGATAGAACGCAACTGGCGCATAGCATTTTCACGGTTTTTCGGCTGGTCTCGGGTCTCCGTATTCTCAATCAGGATTTCTTCTTCCTCGCCTGTGTACGGATCTTTGAACTGATAACGCAAACGAACTCCTGATTCTACCTTATTCACATTCTGACCTCCGGCACCACCTGAACGGAACGTATCCCACGAAATAGCTGCCTGATCGATCTTTACCTCGATAGAATCATCTACCAAGGGTGTAACGAACACAGATGCAAATGAAGTCATTCGTTTTCCCTGGGCATTATAGGGCGAAACGCGCACCAGACGATGCACACCGTTCTCGCTCTTCAGATATCCATACGCATAATCACCTTCGATATTCAGTGTAGCGGTCTTGATTCCGGCCTCATCTCCATCCTGATAATTGGCAATAGAGACTTTATATCCGTTGGCTTCGGCCCAGCGTGTGTACATACGGTACAACATGGAAGCCCAGTCCTGACTTTCCGTTCCGCCGGCACCTGAATTGATCTTCAGCACACAGCTCATCTGATCGGCCTCATCCCGAAGCATGTTACGGAATTCCAGATTTTCGATCAGCTCGACCGCCTTGGCATAATTGGCATCCAGCTCTTCTTCCGAGACGATTCCTTCTTTCACATATTCGTAGGCCAGCTGCACTTCATCCGTCGCAGCCTTCACTTCATTATACAGTTCGATCCATTTCTTCAGGTCTTTCACCTTCTTCATCTGGACTTCTGCCCGTTTGGCATCTTCCCAGAAAGCCGGATCCTGTGTACGTAATTCTTCTTCTTCTAATTGAATGGACTTACCATCAATGTCAAAGATACCCCCTCAGCGCTTGCTCGCGCTCCAACACGTCATGTAGTTGGTCTGATGTAATCATAAATAATAGAATTGTTTAAGTGTTTAGAGGTGCAAAGATACGAATTTCCTTGGATAATACAGCATCATAACAACAGGCGCTTGCGGTATTCGCGCGGAGAACAGTGCAGTAATCGTGTGAAAAGACGGGAAAATTGGGATAAGTCCGGAATACCCACTTTATCGGCTATCGCGGAAATAGACAAATCAGATGTCAGCAAAAGTGTCTGTGCCCGCTGGATTCGCTTTTCAAGAATATACTCACAAGGCGGTAACCCCATCACCCGCTTAAATACCTTTGAGAAATGATCCGGTGTCAGACATGCCAGAGTTGCCAAATCCGTTACAAAGATCCGTTCCCCTAAATGCTGATGAATATATTGAATAACAGTATCCATCTTCTCACAAGAGTGAGTGCGTTCAACTCCGGAAAGACTTTCAGCGGTTATAAATCGGGAAAACAGTTGCAGGAGTATCCCATTGCTTTCCAACTCCTTGACAGGATTAGTCTCAGGAAAAACTTCCTTACATTTGAACAGATTCTTTTGGTTATCATAAACTTTAGGATCAACAGAAGGTAATTTTCTATCCGGATTCAACTGAAAGAAACGCTGCATCAACAAATAGTCCAACTCAGTAGCCCGTTGTTTTAATTGCAATGCCGAAGATTGAAACAAGCTTCTCCCACCAACTATCTCATCTGTAAAGCATATATAATAATGTGTCATACGCTGTTCGCAGGTATAACTATGAAAGGTAAATTTAGGAATCAAGAACAAATCACCGGCCGAAAGTTCCATTCGTTGCCCACGGATATGAACAGCCGCATAGCCGTCAGTTACGAGATAGAGACGATTGAAAGGACTGATTACATCCTGAAAATTCCACCAAGTCCCCACAGAAACATAATCCGTATATAGTATAGATAAAGACTTTCTATTCAATAAATCCGTCTGTTGCATTTCTCCGTTTTTTGCAAACATAAGAATAAAACATCGAAAATCGCTGATTTTGTATAATTTTCCTCTTTTAATACCCTAAAATAAGCCCGATATATTCCCTACATTTGTCCAAAACAACATTAACTTACTAAATCTATATATAATGAAACGTATTCTTCTAAGCATGTCTTTGTGCTTGGGGCTGGGATATATTCCTTCTATCCTGGCTCAAGACGCATGGCAGGATTTGGTTCATCGGTTAACCTATTATTCACCACAAAGTTATAAATCAGCAATCTTGGATTTGCAAAAGCAATTTCCTAAGACTTATCAAGTAGACGCAGACTGGGAAAAGACCATACAGGAATTGGAAGCAAATCGGCAGGCCCTTATCGAGGGACTGAACAAACAAGATAAAAAAGCAGAGAAACAAGCTATCCAGTTATTAAAGAAACTGGACAAGAATCTGCTTGCCAATCCTCTTTTGGACGGGAAGAAAATGGTTGCTATCCAACGACACTTAGGAGAAAAAGCACGTACAGCCATGAGCGGGGAATTAGGAATCGCTCCTTCCAACTTCCAGAACAATTCAGAGATATGGAATCCGAAAACGGGCTGGAACAATGAGTTTGTCAGTATTTCCGTACAGGATGGTAAAATCAAATCAACGGTTTTATACAAACCGGCAGATGGAATGATCGTTACAGATCCGGAGCCTTCATTTGACGGAACTAAATTGATGTATTCGTCCATAGGCACTTCCGACCGTTGGCATTTGTTTGAATTGGATACGCAAACTGGTAAAACTCGGCAATTAACACCCGAATCTTACAAACATTTTGATTCTTTCGACGGATGTTATACTCCGGAAGGGAATTACATATTCTGCTCTACCGGAACCTTTTTAGGTTTGCCTTGTACCAACGGAGAAAATAAGATGTGCGGTTTGTTCACATACAATCCGACAACCGGACAAACCCGGCAATTGACATATGATCAGGATAGTAACTGGGGACCCGTAATGATGGAGAACGGAACCGTATTATACCAACGCTGGGAATATGCGGATATACCTCATTCCAACTCCCGTATTATGTTTACAATGAATCCGGACGGAACAACACAAACCTCCTTTTATGGTTCGAACTCTTATTTCCCGACGTCGTTCTTCAATGCTCGTCCTATTCCCAATCATCCATCTTGTATCGTAGGTGTTGCAACCGGACATCATAGTGTATCTAGAAGCGGACGGCTATTAGTCATCGATACACGTAAAGGCCGGCAGGAAGCTGATGGAGTAATTGCAGAAATTCCTTATGCAGGCAAGAAAGTGGAACCTTTGGTTCGCGACCGTCTGCCCGATGGCGTATGGCCTCAATTCCTACAGCCATTTCCATTAAACGAGAATTACTTTTTAGTATCCATGAAAGAAAGTCCGACCAGTCTATGGGGTCTGTATCTTGTGGACCGGTTTGATAACCGTACTCTTATTGCCGAACAGGAAGAAACCGCCTATCTGGAACCCGTTCTGTTGGAAGCCCGTAAGCAACCGATGGTTATTCCGAATCGGATTGATTTGAGTAAAAAGACTGCAACCGTTTTCCTTCAGGACATTTATCATGGTGATGGATTGAAAGGAATACCCAAAGGAACCGTGAAAAAACTGCGTATCGGTTCGTATGATTTTAGTCCGTTACGGCAAGGCGGTTTATTAGGAACGATTGGTATGGATGGTCCTTGGGATGTAAAACGGATTTTAGGAGAAGTCGATGTTGAAGAAGACGGTTCTGCCATGTTTACAATACCGGCCAATACGGCAATATTCATTCAACCGCTGGATGAAGAAGGGAAAGCTTTACAGCTGATGCGTAGCTGGCTGACCGGAATGCCGGGTGAAACCGTTTCATGTATCGGTTGCCACGAAGATAAAAACACCATTCCTATTCCTAAAATGACGATTGCTTCAAAGAAGGAGCCTCAACAAATACGGAAATGGTATGGTGAAGAACGTGGCTTCAGTTACCGGCACGAAGTACAACCAGTATTAGATAAGTATTGTATTTGTTGCCATAACCAAGAAAACCGTCCTGACAAACCTTATTTAAAAGGTGATAAATGGATTACAGACTGGACTTCACGTATCAGTGGACGTGCTGGAGAAGATTACGGAGGTCATTTCACATTATCGTATGCAAACCTGCACCGATATGTTCGTCGTCCGGGAATTGAAAGTGACATGCACATGTTAGTACCGATGGACGTTCATGCCGACCAGACAGAACTGATGCAAATCTTGCAGAAAGGACATTATAATGTAAAACTGGATCAGGAAGCCATCGAAAAGTTATCTTGTTGGATCGACTTCAACGCGCCGTTCCATGGTCGTCGTTCTGATATTCCGAACTATCCGAATACCGAAGAAAGTCATAAATTGCGGGCATTATACCGGGAAATGTTCGGTGCTCCGGAGATCAAAACAGAATGGCTGCCGGAAATTCCACAGAATATCGAACCTGTGCGACCTGCGCCTTTACAAGTAGAAGTAGGTGACACAGCTTTGGAGAAATGGCCGCTATATGATCCGATAAAAACAGCTTACAGTAGTTGGGGTAACGCACAATGGGCTCAAATCGGATTAGGAAACTTCCAAAAGACAATCGACTTGGGAAATGGTATCAAATTAGAATTGGTGAAAATTCCGGCAGGTTCGTTTATCATGGGTAGCCAACGGCATCCGGATGAAATGCCTCAGACAATTACAAAGATTGACAAGCCATTCTGGATTGGTCGTTTTGAGATTACAAATGAACAGTATCGGGCATTCAATCCTCAACATGACAGCCGCGACGAACACCGGCATGGTTACCAGTTCGGACGACGTGGATATTCTATGAATGGAGACAATCAGCCGGCAGTTCGTATCTCTTGGAAAGAAGCCATGGAATATTGTCAATGGTTATCCGAGAAAACAGGTATGAAGTTCACGTTACCAACCGAAGCACAATGGGAATGGGCGTGCCGTTCCGGTAGTAATACAGCATTCTGGTTTGGTGATTTGAAGAGTGATTTCTCATCATACGCCAACTTAGGTGATATCAAACTGAAAGAATTTGCGGCATGTACAGCTTATAAATTCTATGAAAGTGCAGAGATTATCCAGAATCCGAATAAATATGACGACTGGATTCCACGCGATACGACCTATAATGATGGTGGCTTCATCTCTGAATCCGTAGGAAGATACATCCGCAGTCCGTGGGATCTTTTCGACATGCACGGTAATGTGTGGGAATGGACCCGATCTGTTTATCAACCTTATCCGTATCAAGAGAACGACGGAAGAAATGATCCTCAGGCAGGAAAAGGGAAACGTGTAGTAAGAGGTGGTTCGTGGTACGACCGGCCATATCGGGCTACATCTTCTTTCCGCTTGCCATACCGCGATTATCAGAAAGTATATAATGTAGGATTCAGAGTCGTGATGGAGGAAGATTAAGCATGAAAATATGGGGAGTGAATTTTCTTTCGTACTGTCTGTTATTATTTCCATCCTGCGATGACAAGCAGGAAAAGTTACTTGTTTCCGGCTGTGGCTGGAAACAAGTTTCTATTCTTGACAAAGCCAGCGGTAAAATCGAATGGACACATCCGTTACAGTCGGGTGAAGATTGTAATGATGTTGAATTGACGACCGAAGGAAACATCTTGTATGCCTATACAACCGGCGCCAGACTGATCAACCGCCAGCAAGAGGTTCTTTGGGATTTCAAAGCAGACGAAAAAGAAGAACTTTATACAGCCACACAACTAACCGACGGAAAATATCTGTTGGCTCTATGCGGGCATCCGTCTCGAATCATCGAGCTGTCGGCGGACGGCAAACCTATTTATGAATTAACATTCGATACCTCGATCGCCGATATTCACAGTCAATTCAGGCAGATCGTTAAGACACCAGAAAACACGTATCTAATCCCTCTCATGGGACGTGGAGAAGTTATTGAAATGAGTCGTCAAGGAGAAGTACTCAAACGAATACCTTGCGGCGGAACACCTTTTTCTGTTCAAATCCTGACCAACGGGAATTGGTTGGTTTCGTGTGGAGATGGACATAAACTGGAAGAATTGAACCCTCGTACAGGTCAGTCTGATCGTACTGTCCAGTCCGGACAACTGGAAGGTGATCCGCTTTTGTTCGTAGCCGAAGCCATTCGTTATCCGAATGGAAATACGCTTATCAGCAATTGGAACGGACACACAAACGACAAAACACAGCCACTTCTCCTCGAAATAGACAGTTTGAATTATACTGTTTGGGAATTACCACATAATCCGGAGATTGTCAATATTTCGACAGTCTATTCTTTCTTTGAATAACACGCAAACTAATTCGGCAGCCACCGTGGATAGGTGGCTGCTGTTCTTTATATGCCATTAAATCAGGAAACATTCCTATATGCGATTTCGTTTGATTGACAAATACGTTATTTCATTCCATAGAAAAGGTTATCTAATGTTATGTTTCAATCAAGTTTCTTACATAAAAATCAAAACAGACATAAAACAGGTAATAATAATTATCTATTTTCAAGCAAAAAAACTATCTTTGTAAAAATCGAGAAGATTATGAACAATAATAAAAAAATCATTATACGATCCATTCGTGAAACACTGAAGGATATACTTCCTGCTGGAGGAAAAGCTATCCTTTTCGGTTCACAAGCCCGTGATGAAGCTCGTGAAGATTCAGATTGGGACATCCTTATACTCTTAGATAAAACAAGAATAGAGGCAAATGATTATGATACCATTTCGTATCCATTAAGAGAATTAGGATGGAAGTTCAAGGCTTGCATAAATCCTGTTATGTACACGATGAAAGATTGGTTAAAATACAGTTTTTCTCCTTTTTATCACAATGTAACTAAAGACGGTATAGAATTGATATGACAATGAATGCAGATGACATAAAGGCAATTGTTTACTATCGCAAGCAGAAAGCCCATCAAACATTACAAGAAGCAGAGGAGATGATCCAGTCTGCTCATTGGAATTTAGCTATTCAGCGTTTATATTATGCTGCATTTTATATGGCATCTGCTTTATTGATAAAAAATAGAATTACAGCTCAAACACATAATGGAGTGGTTGCTCAACTTGGTCTGCATTTTATTTCAACCGGATTATTAAATAAAACAGAAGGACGTTTATACTCACGATTATTACAAAACCGAATGACGGGAGATTATAATGATTTCTTCGATTTTACAGAAGAAGATGCAAAAGAGCTATTAGAACCTACCAAACAGTTATTAGAAAAATTAGAATCATTAATAGATAATTAATCATAATCCTGAAAACAGAATGAATACAGAAAGTGATTAAATACGGATTAAAGTAAGAAAAAATACATCAATCCGTACTGACACTTAATAAATCCTCTCTTTATTCACTGGCCCCAACCGAACAAGTCGTTTTAATCGAATAATCCTTATCCAGTTTCTCCACCACAAAAGCTATTCTTTCTATATAAACCTTCCTCGGTTCCGGATTATCAGAAACTACGTTTTCTGTATAAATAGAAAAATAAAGGATCTTTTCTTCCATATTTTTCACCAACGAAAATTCTCGCTTTTCATAGTCCCTAAAATCATAATAAGTACGGACCAGTAAAGTATATTTACTAAAATCTACTTTCAGATAATCCGGATAGGCTTGCAGGAAGGCTTCAGAAAAATAGGTTTTCACCTCATCTTCGGATTGAAAAGCTATCGTCTCCCAATTGATTTCATCAGCAGACACCAATTTACTACTATCCAACTGTGAACAATAAACCGGAAGTTCCTTCACTATCTCAATTCTTTCTGCATAAACAACAGGGTCATGCTGACAGCCCGTCGTGGTTAATAGCACGCAACACAAAAGAACCAACCAATACATACACCGTTTCATATCTATCACTCCTCTCTGTTTTAATATTGTTTTCAATAATAAAACGCCTGATATTCCTGATTATTGTATTCCAGTCAAAGATCTTGTTGATTACGAAATACTTTAGGCGAAACCCCATTCACCTTCTTAAAGAAACGGCCAAATACGCTTTGGGACGGAAAACCCAACCGATCACTGATTTGTTTGATGCTCAAGGTACTGTCCTTTAACAGGCTGCGAGCATTGAAGGAGATATATTCATCAATCCAGCCTGCACAGGTCTTTCCACTTTGCTCTTTGATGATAGACGACAAATATTTAGGACTAATACAGAGTTGGGAAGCATAAAAACCGGTATTTCTTTCTCTCAAAGAGTTTGCTTCCAGTAATTGGAGAAACTGATGAAACAATTCTTCCTGACGGTTGTTGGCGGGAGCTGCAATAACACGTTCAACTTCTTCATACAGTTTATAATCTTTCAAAGCCAAGATTTCACAATATCGCTGAATTACCAACGGCTGTGTTTGATAAGCCGGAAGGGCCAGTTCCTCTTTGATCAGCTTATAAATCTTAAGGCTATCAGACAAAGTTTGTACATTGCCCTGATATTTGTAGAAACATTGACTACGTTCTGACAAACAAGTTTCAACACGTAGGTTTCTCAGCATTTTGGTAATTCGATCGGTATGTATGGCAAATCCAAAATAAATCAGATCCAGAGAATTCTGTAGCAACTTGAAGATTGAACCCGGCATGATCGAAATAATTTGCCTTTCTTTCAAGATAATCGTTTCGTGATTGACTTCCATTTCGAGTGTCCCCCGGACGATATGTATGGATAGCAAATCATTGATTTGAATCGGATCATCCATCTTTTGCAAGTTTGTCGTTTTTTCTTCTTCCAAATTATCAAAAAGCATATATTGATCTTTCAGTACACCTTGGGTTAACTGATGAGGAATTTGTGAAATCTGTATTTGAATTATTTTTTTCTTTCGTTTCATGGTGAATCAGAGAAATTAGATCGCCTCTGCGAAGATAAGTTCATTTTCTCCAAAATGCAAATTGTATCGGAAAATATGCACAATAATTATGCATATTTTCCTCCAGTAATATATATCGTTTGGTGTACTTTTGCAGCACAATAAAGAGGTATTATTTATGAAAAAGAATGTAAGTATTTCCGTATTCATCGGCTTTTGCCTGTTATCTTGCCATCAAGATATAAAACAAAAGCCTGTATTACATCATGTAGCATTAACGACTCCTATTAAAAATGGAGATGTTACAACCAAACATTTCTCCGGATTTGTCAAGGAATCAGAAGAAATCAGTGTTGGTTTCCGTGTGGGTGGTGTCATTGAAAAGCTAGCTGTAAAAGAAGGAGACTTCGTACGTCAAGGTCAAGTAATTGCTTCATTAGACAGCAAAGACTTTCAACTGAATCTGGATGCAGCCCAGATCCAATATGAACAGACGCAAAAGGAAGTTGGCCGTATGGAACGTATGTACCAGCAAAATGGTATGAGTGGGAATGATTATGAAAAGGCTTTGGCCAGATTAGAACAGCTACGTATCCAGTTAGAACAAAGCAAGCTGAATTGTGAATATACTGTATTGAGAGCGCCAGTGAGTGGTTATATCCAACAAGTAAATTTCCGGGCTGGCGAAATGATCGGAGCCGGGACAGCGGTTGTCACATTACTGGATGTAAATCACTTTGAGGTAGAAACTGATATTCCTGCGTCCTTATATATCCGGCAAGCTGATTTTTCCGGTTTTGACTGTGTGTCTTCCCAATGGCCGGACAAACGATTTGACCTGAAATGGATCAGTATTAACCAAAAGGCCAACGGCAATCAACTGTATAAAGTCAAATTTGCTTTACCGCATGAAGCGCAATCGGTACTGACTGCAGGCATGAATGTAGAAGTAAATATCCACATCCAAAATAATGAAACGGTACGAAATACATTCGTAGTTCCGGAAAGTTCGGTATTCCAATCAGAAGGTGGTAACAGTTTTGTCTGGTTGTTCAATGCAGATTCGACTGTCAGTCGCCGGGAAGTTATAGTGGACCGGATGCTTCCGGGTGGAGCTTTGCAAATCCGCCAAGGGCTAAACGGAGGTGAGCGTATTGTGAAAGCAGGAGTGAAAGCTTTGGTGGAGCATGAAAAAGTAGGAGTCATAGAAACTCCGTCGGAAACCAATGTTGGAGGAATTATTTAATCAGAGAGGGTAAACCATGAAATTGAGTAAATACTTTATCAAGCGACCGACTCTGTTCTGGTCGTTGATGGTGGCTATTATTCTTGGTGGAATTTATTCCTACAGCAAGATGCCTAAACTGGAAGATCCGGAAATCAGTATCAAGCAGGCAAATGTTGTGGTATTGTATCCGGGTGCTTCGGCCCATGAAGTAGAACTGGAAGCCGTCGCTGTATTGGAAGAAGCCCTACGTTCCATGCCGGAGGTGAATTATATCTCAAGTGAATCATCGAATGGCATGGGCCTGGTAACGGTAGAGATGAAAATGACGGTTCCCGAAAGTCAAGTACAACAATACTGGGATTTGTTACGTCGGAAAGTCAATGATGTCTCTGCCATGCTGCCCAGTGGTTGTAGCACACCGATGGTGATTGATGATGTGTCGGATGTATATGGTATGTTCTATGCCTTAAAAGCCGAGGGTTATGACAACCGTGAAATGACGACCTATGCAGAATACCTTCGTCGGAATCTGCTGGGAGTAAACGGAGTCAAGCGAGTCACTTTATTTGGTAGCCGAGATGAATGTATCAATATTACATTGCCCAAAGAAAACCTGGCCCGTAACGGAATGACAGCTACCCAAATCATGACAGGTATTGATGCTGCCCACAAAACCGTTGAAGCCGGAAAGTATGAAGCCGGGAATAACCGTATACAACTTCGGGTGAGCGAACAGCTTAAAGATGAAAAAGACATCGAGAATCTGCTGATCAAGACAATGACCGGCGAACAGATCAGACTGGGCGATATTGCTCAGGTAGAACGTGGGTATTTGGAACCACAGAACAATGGATTTTGGGTAGATGGAAAGCCGGCAATTGCGATTCTGTTATCTACCGAACCTGATGTCAACGTAACCGAAGTCGGAAAAAGGGTGGAAGCTCGTATGACTGAACTGATGACGACTCTTCCCGCCGGTTTTGAATCGGAAAAGATTTTCTTTCAACCCGACAAGGTAAACAAGGCGATCGATTCCTTTTTGGTCAACCTGATCGAATCGGTTCTGATCGTTGTCTTTGCCTTAGTCTTTACTATGGGTTTCCGAAGCGGATTGATTATCGGCTCCGGCTTGATACTGACAATTGCTGCCTCCTTCCCTGTTCTGTTGATGTTGGGTACGACTTTACAACGAATTTCATTGGGAGCCTTTATCATCGCTATGGGAATGCTGGTAGATAATGCCATTGTCATCCTGGATGGTATCTTGATTGATAAGCGTCGCGGACTAGCACCCAAAAAGTATCTGTTCAATATCTGCCAGAAAACAGCCTGGCCTTTGTTGGGTGCAACGCTGATTGCTTCCTCCACCTTTTTATGTGTCTTTCTGGCGAAAGGTTCTGCCAGCGAATATGCTCACGACTTATTTCTCGTCTTGTGTGTCAGTCTGCTGATCAGTTGGTTACTGGCGATGACACAAGTTCCTATGTTTGCCAAGAGTTTTCTGCCACCGCGTATCAAAGAGCATCCGCAGGGACAGGACGAAGTATTGAACAAGCCTATCCATCGTTTTGTCCGGAAAATGACGTCTTTTCTGGTAGATCATAAGAAAGTGACGCTGGCCGTATCGGTTTCTTTATTGGTTTTGGCCGGCTGGTCATTCCGCTATGTGAAGAACTTGTATTTTCCCGACTTCGATTACAATCAGTTTGTTGTGGAATACTGGATGCCTTCGCAGACAAATCCGGAAAAGGTTCGTCACGACTTGCTGGAGATAACCGACCGACTGAAAGAGAAGTATCCGCAGATACAACGGATTACAGCCAGTCAAGGGAGTGCTCCAGCCCGCTATTGCCTGGTCCGTCCGATGACCAACGGTGGAGATTGTTACGGAGAACTATTGGTTGACTGTGAAGATTTCAATACTTGCAGTGAGATTATCCCGAGTCTGAGGGCGTTCTTACGGGCTGAATATCCGGATGCTTATATCCGTACCCGTCGTTACAACTTCTCAATCAGTACTTCGCACACTGTTGAAGTCCAGTTTAAAGGTCCGGACCCGGCAGTTCTACGCCGCCTAAGTGCCGAAGCAGAACAGATCATGCGGGAAGCCAAATCAGTAGATCCGTATTCAGTTCAGAACAACTGGAAAGAACGAAACAAGAGTCTGGTGGCTTATTATCAGCAAATGGACGGACGCCGGACCGGTATTAACCGAAGTGATGTAGGGAATGCGTTGATGGCGGCAACCGATGGTCTGACAGTAGGAGCTTTACACGATAAGGATAAGATAGTCCGGATTAATCTGCAAATCCGGAATGCCGATGGCAGTAAGATCCAAGATCTGAATGATGTTCCTGTCTGGACTATGATGCCGAATATCAATCTTTCGGATAATGACATGAAGGTTTTGCTCAGTGGCGGGATGAAGGCTTCGGATGTGGAAAACGAGCTATTCAAAAGTTCACCGCTGAGTAATGTAACGAAAGACTTGGATCTTGCCTGGGAAGAAGGAACGGTATATCGCTATGACTGTATGCGTGCTATCGAAGCGGAATGCGATCCGGATTACGATAATGGCTCTTCTCCGGTGAAAGTACAGAAGGAAATACAGGAAAAGATCGAGTCGATTCCATTACCTCCGGGATATTCGATGCGTTGGATGGGAGAAATTAAACAGCAGGCCGAATCGAATGAGGCATTGGCTGATTATTATCCGCTGACTCTGATCATTGTCCTGACAGTTCTGCTGCTGCTTTTCAACGACTGGCGCAAGGTGATCCTGATCCTGATTTGCCTGCCTTTCGTAATCGTGGGTGTAGCTCCGGCTTTGATTGCCACCGGCTTGCCGTTTACCTTCATGGCAACCATCGGAATGGCCGGTTTGATGGGTATGATGATCAAGAACTCGATTGTACTGGTTGATGAAATCAATCGTTTGATGACGGAAGAAGGACTACATCCGTATCATGCCATCATCCAAGCAACGGTTGCCCGTGCCAACCCGGTAATTATGGCATCAGCTACAACGATTGTCGGTATGTTGCCCTTGGTTTCTGATCCGATGTACGGCTCGATGGCGGTATCTATCATGGCAGGTCTGACGATGGGTACGATCATTACCCTGATGTTATTACCCGTATTTTACGCAATATTCTTTAAAGTGACAAAACCTCAAACAGAGGAGTAATACAAACATGAAAAAGTTTCTTATATATATTATAGGTATAGGATGTTTCCTGTCTCCGTTCCGCACGTGGGGACAAGCACGTTTGGAAATATCCAACGAAGTTTGTCGCCAAATGGCTTGCGAATCCAATAAGTCACTGCAAGTGGCAGACAACAATCAATTGAATGCAGAGATCGAGAAACAATTGGCTAAATCCAATTTCTTTCCGGATGTGAGCGGCATGGCCGGAACTTTCTACTCACCCAAGGAATACACCATCCAAGAAGGAGTCAATTTAAGCATGAAAGGTGTTTATCTGGCCGGCATATCTGTTTCTCAACCGATTTATACCGGTGGTAAGATACGAGCCGGTTACCAATCGGCTCGTATCGGGGCCGAAATGAGCCAGTTGAACCGCCAGAAAGAAACAGCCGATGTAGTAGCCGATGCCGACGAAGCCTACTGGCTGTATGTATCCGTTTGCCAAAAGGTAAAGTTGCTCGAAGATTATAAACGACAAATGGATGAGCTTTTACAACAGACACAAGTAAGCGTAGACGTGGAAATGGCGACCCGCAACGACTTGCTGACCATCGAAAGTGAAAAAAGCCAGATAGAATACCAGTTGAAACGGGCATTAACCGGGAAAGAACTCGCCCGATTGGCCTTGTGTCAAAAAATCGGCGTCCCGTTTGATACAGACGTTATTCCGACTGATACCACGATTGTGGTAGAAGAACTGACACCGGCCATCTTGGATTCCGACTTTTCTTCCCGTCCCGAATTAAAACTGTTGGAAAAAGACATCCAGTTGAAAGAACAAAACATCAAGATATCCAGAGCCTCCTATCTACCATCCATCGGTTTTAGTGCCGGCTATTCTTACTACGGAGGTTTTAAAGTAGGAGATATAACAAACTCGGATGGTGTTGGGACTTTGATGCTTTCAGCCAGTATTCCTCTCTATCACTTCGGAGAAAATTACAGGAAAGTAAAGAAAGCCAAGGTAGAGGCGACCAATAGCCGGTTACTGTTCGAACACAACAAAGAATTGATGGCTATCGAAGTAGAGCAGCAGAAGCGCAGCCTGATTGATGCCTATCAACTGATTGAGACGGCACAGAAAGCTTTAGCCCAAGCCCAAGAGGCTTTACGGATTACACGGTTGAATTATCAAGAACAAATGAAGACTTTGGTCGATTTGCTGGATGCGCAGACACGCTGGCAGGAAGCCTACAGCCATCTCATCGAAGCACAGACCAATTACAAGATACAAGAAACGGCTTATCTCAAGTCGTTGGGGCGTTTATCGTAAGGTTGACAGAGAAAAGGTGTTGAGAATAAACGCAGCTACTTGATACCTCTTTTATCGCTCGCTCACCGGATGTGAATTTCGTGGGTAGCATTTTTCTGACTCCAGTGTTTGCTTGGGAAAGAAACACTGGAGTTTTTTCATGCGGAATAATATGCCTCCAAATACAGAATTGGATACGGTGAAACACAAATCAAGTTACAAATTAATTTTTTGACATCCGTCAAAAAGCTTTTCCATAGTTGTGGTAAAGCTTTACCACATATATAGAAAAGCTTTAGCACATCTGTCAAAAATATGAAAGAAAACGAAGATCAGGGCTGACGCATTACAAATTTCCAGACCTTTTAAAAAGTATTTATTTTTAGAGAGTCAAAGGGATAATAATAAAAATCAAAGAAGTAATGGAAATATTCTCTATATTAGAAAAAGTATCAGATCCTCGTAGAGATCATTTGAAAAAATATAGTA
>OHQT01000080.1_pt1 | contig 59049 bp, 39 predicted proteins | sample 1578221 | NCBI WGS metagenome assembly OHQT01 (sample SAMEA3879547, study PRJEB24766) | human gut metagenome | biome: human-associated habitat; feature: feces | place: USA | collected 1985/1987
ACTTGCATGTGTTAAGCCTGCCGCTAGCGTTCATCCTGAGCCAGGATCAAACTCTTCTTTGTATATTCTTACTTTCTCTAAGCCTGTCCCCGCTCCCTCTTAAGAAATCAACGCTCTCGTTTCTATCTCGTTCTCTTGGTACTTGCTTGTACTTTCCGATTCAGTCTTTTCAATGATCTTTCAAGTTTGGCGCTAAAAAAACCAGCCTTGCGGCTGATGGCCAGTCCCGTTCGTTTCGTTCGGGATTGCAAAGGTAATCGCTTTTTTTTAATCTGCAAAATTTTTTGAGAAATTTTTTCAGATTGTTTTTGCAAAGAACTTTTTCAATCCCTTCGTTTCCGAAAGGGACGGCAAAGGTAGTCACTTTTTCTGAACTTGCAAATTATTTTTATAAAAAATTTTAATTTTTCTCTAAAAAAGCCCTGAAAGGCACATTGGCAGCAGCCCCCGGTAAAAAAGGAGGAGCCGGCACACGCCGACTCCTCCCGATATCATGAGCGTAAAGTTTCCTCTACATCATTCCGCCCGCCGGAACTGCCGCAGCTGCAGGAGCCGGTTCGGGGATGTCGACGATGCCGCACTCGGTCGTCAGGAACATGCCTGCGACTGAAGCCGCGTTCTCGAGGGCCACGCGCGCAACCTTGGTAGGGTCGATGACTCCGGCCTCGTACATGTGGACGAATTCACCGGTGCGCGCGTTGTAGCCGAAGTCTCCGGCGCTTTCCTTGATCTTCTGGATAATCACGGATCCGTCTACGCCTGCGTTCTGCGCAATCTGGCGGAGAGGCTCCTCAATCGCCTTCGCGACGATATGGATACCTGTCGTCTCGTCGTCATTGTCACCCTTGAGTCCTTCAAGAGCGGCCGCGGCACGTATGTAGGCAACTCCGCCTCCGGGCAGATAGCCCTCCTCTACAGCCGCGCGGGTGGCGTTCAGCGCATCCTCGACGCGATCCTTCTTCTCCTTCATCTCCACCTCGGTAGTGGCTCCTACATAAAGTACGGCCACGCCGCCTGCGAGCTTGCCGAGTCTCTCCTTGAGCTTCTCCTTGTCATAGTCGGAGGTGCTGGTCTCAATCTGCTTGCGGATGGAGTCCACGCGCTCCTGGATGGCAGCTTTGTCGCCGGCTCCGCCGACGATGGTGGTGTTCTCCTTGGTGATGGTCACCCTCTCGGCCCTTCCGAGCATGTCGGGGGTGGTGTTCTCGAGAGTGAAGCCTCTTTCTTCGGAAACGACTACCGCGCCCGTGAGGGTTGCGATGTCCTGAAGCATCTCCTTGCGGCGGTCACCGAAGCCGGGAGCCTTGACGGCGGCGATCTTCAGCGTTCCGCGAAGCTTGTTGACCACCAGCGTGGTGAGAGCCTCGCCGTCAACATCCTCCGCGATGATGAGCAGCTCCTTGCCTTCACGCGCGATAGGCTCGAGTATGGGGAGAAGATCCTTCATCGTGGATATCTTCTTGTCGCAGATGAGCACGGAGGGGTTGGTGAGCACGGCCTCCATCTTGTCGCCGTTGGTCATGAAATAAGGTGAGATGTAGCCCCGGTCGAACTGCATTCCTTCCACGACCTTGACCTCGGTGTCGGTGCCCTTGGCCTCCTCCACGGTTATCACTCCGTCCCTGCCGACCTTGGACATGGCGTCCGCAATCAGCTTGCCGATATAGCCGTCGTTGTTGGCTGAAACCGTGCCGACCTGCTCCACCTTGGAATAGTCGGAACCCACCTCCTGGCTCTGCTCCTTGAGGTTGGCAACGACCGCGTCGACAGCCTTGTCGATGCCACGCTTCAGATCCATGGGGTTGGCGCCGGCAGTCACGTTCTTGATGCCCACGTTGATGATGGCCTGGGCCAGTACCGTAGCAGTGGTGGTGCCGTCACCGGCCTGCTCGTTGGTCTTGGAAGCGACCTCCTTGACCATCTGCGCACCCATGTTCTCGAAGCGGTCCTCGAGCTCGACCTCTTTGGCGACGGTGACGCCGTCCTTGGTCACCTGCGGCGCTCCGAACTTCTTCTCTATGACGACATTGCGTCCCTTGGGGCCAAGAGTCACCTTGACCGCGTTCGCAAGCGAATCCGCTCCGGTCTTCATCTTGGAGCGTACGTCAACATCGAATTTTATTTCCTTTGCCATAATAGATACGTTTTTATGTTCCTGTCCGACTACAGTATTGCTAAAATGTCAGACTGTTTTACAATAAGATATTTCTTGTCCTCGAAAGTGACTTCGGTTCCGGCATATTTGCCGTAGATGACCTGGTCTCCGACCTTGACCTCCATGGGTTCGTCCTTCTTTCCGGGGCCTGCCGCCACAACGGTTCCCTGCTGGGGTTTCTCTTTTGCCGTGTCGGGGATGTAGATTCCGCCGGCAGTCTTGGTCTCAGCCTCCTTGGGCTCAATCAGGACTCTGTCTGCTAAAGGTTTGATCATAATTCTATTGTTTTAACAAATTATTCTTTTCCTCCGGGAACACCCCGGACGCACACAGAGAAATCAATGTCCGTGCCAGTGACATTTTGTCAAACGGTACTGCCAGAGCACGATTCCCACCGATACCGAGACGTTCAGGGAATGCTTGGTGCCATACTGGGGTATCTCCAGCGCGAAGTCAGAGGCGTCCACGACCTCCTGCTGCACCCCGTCGACCTCATTGCCGAATACGAACGCGCACGGGGCGTCTCCGCTGAGCTTCAGGTCGGGCAGCCGGACCGCATGCTCGGTCTGCTCCACACTTATTATTATATATCCCTCGTCATGCAGGCGGCGCACCAGCGACAGAGTGTCATCCGCGTGCTCCCAGGGGACGCAGTTCTCGGCGCCCAGCGCGGACTTGTGTATCTCGGCCGACGGAGGGCACGCGCAGATGCCGCACAGCCAGACCTTGTCCGCGCGGAACGCGTCCGCCGTGCGGAAGGCGCTGCCAACGTTATGCGCGCTGCGTATGTTGTCGAGAATCAGGACTGCGCCGGACGGCGGGAGGGAGGAATACTCGGACGGCCTAGCGCGTCCCAGCTCCATATTTAGAAGTTTCCTGTCCTTCATGATGGACAAAGGTACTGAAAAAGTAGTATATTTGTCTCCGCTAAAATTAAGACATGAAACAGGACATTCAAATCATCGACCTGATCAAGAGGGAGAGGGAACGTCAGGAATCCGGCCTCGAACTCATCGCCTCTGAAAACTATGTGACTGAAGGCGTGCTGAAGGCGCTCGGTTCCATCTGCACCAACAAATACGCCGAGGGATACCCCGGAAAGCGCTACTACGGCGGCTGCGAGGTCATCGACCAGATAGAGCAGCTCGCGATAGACAGGCTGAAGGCGCTCTACGACGCCGAATGGGCGAACGTCCAGCCGCACTCCGGAGCACAGGCCAACATGGCGGTGATGACCGCGATTCTGCAGCCGGGAGAGTGCTTCATGGGGCTCGACCTCAGCCAGGGCGGACATCTGACCCACGGCTCACCCGTCAACATCTCCGGAATGCTCTACAAGGCCGTGCCCTACGGGCTGAATCCCGAAACAGGCATGGTCGACTACGACAGGATGGAGCAGCTGGCCATCGAACACAAGCCCAGGCTCATAATAGGCGGAGCGTCCGCATATTCACGCGAATGGGACTATGAGCGTATGCGCGGCATAGCCGACAAGGTCGGGGCGATCCTGTGGATTGACATGGCGCACACCGCCGGCATCATCGCGGCCGGCCTGCTCAAGAATCCGGTGAAATATGCGCATATCGTGACCTCAACGACCCACAAGACCCTGCGCGGCCCCCGAGGCGGCGTGATTCTGATCGGAAAGGATTTCGACGACCCGCGCGGGCGCACCACCCCGAAAGGCGTTGTGAAGAAGATGAGCCAGGTGCTCGACTCATCGGTATTCCCCGGAACCCAGGGCGGCCCTCTGGAGCACGTCATTGCCGCCAAGGCGGTGGCCTTCTTCGAGGCCCAGCAGCCTGAATTCAAGGTCTACCAGCAGCAGGTGCTCGCCAACGCCAAGGCAATGTGCGACGAATTCATCAGGCGCGGCTACAAGATAGTCAGCGGAGGCACCGACAACCATCTGATGCTCGTCGACCTGCGCGGCAAGTTTGAGGCTCTCAACGGCCGCGTGGCCGAAACCCAGCTCGAAAGGGCCGCAATCACCGTGAACAAGAACATGGTTCCGTTCGACACCCGTTCGGCATTCCAGACCTCCGGCATACGCGTCGGCACCCCCGCAATCACCTCAAGGGGCTTCGTGGAGAAAGACATGGTCGACATAGTCGGACTCATAGACGAAGTGCTCACCTCCTGCAACCAGCATATCGGAGCACTCTCCCTCAAGAAGGGCGAAGTTCCCACCGCCGGGCAGGCCGCCGAGCTCGAGGAGCACGCCGCAATGCTCGAAAGCGTGAAGCGCCGCGTCAACCAGCTGACCGCCGGAGTCCCCCTGAACAAATATTGACATTGACATCCCAACGATTACGGCCGCCCGGAACAAGGCGGCCGTTTTTCATGTCCTGCAGAACATAAAAAGACCCGTCGTTGCCGGCGGGTCCTTTTGACTTTATGGGAGGTTCTCCTAGTTGTTCTGCTCGATTGAGGCCTGCGCCGCAGCAAGGCGGGCGATGGGCACGCGGTAAGGTGAGCAGCTGACGTAATCGATACCTATCTTGTTGAAGAACTTGATGGAATCGGGGTCGCCGCCGTGCTCGCCGCAGATACCGCACTTCAGGTCCGCACGTCTGCTTCGTCCGGCCTGGACGCCGTACTCTACGAGCTTGCCGACTCCCTTGGTGTCGATGGTCTGGAACGGATCGGCATCGAGAATCTTATGTCCGAGATAGTCGCCCATGAAGGTTCCTACGTCATCGCGTGAGAAACCGAAGGTCATCTGAGTCAGGTCGTTGGTACCGAAGGAGAAGAACTCGGCGGTACGCGCCATCCTCTCGCCGGTCAGCGCCGCGCGGGGGATTTCGATCATGGTTCCGAAATGGTAGGTGATGGTCTGGTCGGAATGAGCCTCGACCTCGCTCTTAACGCGGTCGCAGATAGCCTTCTGGAAGCTGAGCTCGCGAGCTGAAACCGTCACGGGAATCATGATTTCAGGCTGGGGGTTGTATCCCTCCTTGAGGAGTTCGTCGACAGCCGTGAAGATGGCCCTGTACTGAGTCTCGGCGATAAGGGGATAGGCCACGTGGAGACGCACGCCGCGGAGACCCATCATAGGATTGACCTCGCGCAGGTTCTCGCTTCTTCTCTCGACCTCGTCCACGCTGATGCCGAGCTCGTTGGCAACCTCCTCCTCCTTCTCCTCGGTCTTGGGCACGAACTCGTGCAGAGGCGGATCGAGCAGGCGGAACACCACGGGCTTGCCGTCCATGATGCGGAGCGTGCTCTTCACGGAAGCCTTGATGAAAGGCTCAAGCTCGGCGAGAGCGGCCTTGCGCTCATCGTCGCTGGAGCAGAGAATCATCTTGCGGAGCTTCGCGAGGGGCACCTCGGAGTTGGAACCGTAGAACATGTGCTCGATACGGAACAGACCGATTCCCTCGGCACCGAACTGCAGGGCCCTCTGGGCGTCCTCGGGAGTGTCGGAGTTGGTGCGCACACCGAGACGGCGGTACTTGTCCACGATGCTCATGAACTTGATGAACAGAGGATTCTCGCTGGCGTCCATGGTCTCAATCTTAGAAGCATAGACAAGGCCCTTGGAGCCGTTGAGGGAAAGCCAGTCTCCCTCCTTGAATACTTTGGAGCTGCCGTTGAAGCGCAGTGTCTTCTCGGCAAAGTTGATCTTCAGCGAATCGCATCCCACGATGCAGCACTTGCCCCAGCCACGGGCGACAAGGGCGGCATGGGAGGTCATGCCTCCGCGCTCGGTGAGGATACCGGCGGAAGCGCGCATGCCCTCGATGTCCTCGGGAGAGGTCTCCTCGCGCACGATGATCACCTTCCTGCCTTCCTTGGCGGCGGCGACGGCGGCCTCAGGCGAGAACACGATAGTTCCCACGGCGGCGCCGGGAGACGCAGGCAGTCCCTGGGCTACAGGCTTGGCGGCCTTCTCCGCTGCTACGTTGAATACGGGGTGCAGAATCTCGTCGAGCTGCGAGGGAGACACGCGCATCACGGCGGTCTTCTCGTCGATCATGCCCTCAGAGAGCATGTCCATGGCCATCTGGATTGCGGCGAGACCGGTGCGCTTGCCTATACGGCACTGCAGCATCCAGAGCTTGCCTTCCTGGATGGTGAACTCAATATCCTGCATATCGTGGAAATGCTCCTCCAGCTTCCTGCGGATCTCGTCAAGCTCCGCATAAACCTCGGGCATCGCCTTCTCGAGGGACTCGAGATTCTTGTTATGTTCGTTCTTGGTGGCCTCGTTGAGAGGGTTGGGGGTGCGGATACCTGCGACCACGTCCTCTCCCTGGGCGTTGATCAGCCATTCGCCGTAGAACTTGTTGTCTCCGGTGGCGGGGTTGCGGGAGAACGCCACGCCGGTAGCGGATGACGCACCCATGTTTCCGAACACCATTGCCTGCACGTTCACGGCCGTGCCCCAGTCATCGGGAATCTTCTCAATCTTGCGGTAAGTGATGGCGCGCTTGCCGTTCCAGGACTTGAATACGCCTCCGATGGAACCCCAGAGCTGGTCGGTGGCATTGTCGGGGAACTCCACTCCGAGAACCTCCTTCACTTTCAGCTTGAACTGCTCGCACAGCTCCTTGAGCTCGTCCGCAGTGATCTCAGTGTCGGAAGTATATCCCTTGGACTTCTTGAGCTCGCCCATCATCCTGTCGAGCTGCTGGCGTATGCCCTGGCCGTCCTCGGGCTCGATTCCTTCGGCCTTTTCCATCACGACGTCGGAATACATCATTATGAGGCGGCGGTAGGCGTCATATACGAAGCGGGGGTTGCCCGTCTTCTCGATCATGCCGGGAATGGTCTCGGAGCAGAGTCCGATGTTCAGAATCGTGTCCATCATTCCGGGCATAGAGCTCCTGGCGCCCGAGCGGCAGCTCACGAGCAGCGGATTCTTGGGGTCGCCGAACTTCATGCCCATGATCTTCTCGGTCGCCGCCATGGCCTCCTTGACCTGAAGCTTGAGTTCGTCAGTGTAGCCGCCGCCTAGAGCGTAATACTCCGCGCAGCAATCAGTTGTGATGGTAAAACCTGCAGGAACCGGCATGCCGAGCCTGTTCATCTCGGCCAGATTTGCTCCTTTACCTCCGAGGAGCTCCCTCATAGAGCCGTCGCCTTCGGCCGTCCTGGCACCGAAGCAGTAGACTCTTTTCTTTGTTTCGAACATTTTGAATGGTTTTCAAAAATAAGACTGCGAATTTATTATAAAATTATGATTATAGCAACTTTGAAGCGAGTTCGGAGAGCCTGCTGCGCTCACCTTTGCGCAGGAAGACATGCTGGAAAAGCCTCTGCCCCGACATCTTCTCGCCGAGATGCGTCAGACCGTTCGACCACTGGTCGAGATAGGGCTGGTCTATCTGGAAGATATCCCCGGTGAAGACCATCTTCGTGCCCTCGCCCGCCCTGGTGATTATCGTCTTCATCTCATGGGGCGTAAGGTTCTGTGCCTCGTCGATTATGAAATAGCATTTCCCGAGACTGCGTCCTCGGATGTAGGCCAGCGGCTCGATTATGAGCTTCTCCTGCGTGAGCATGGCCTCGATGCGCAGGGCCTCCTTCGAATTCGGGCGGAACTGGCCCTTTATCACATTGAGATTGTCCATGAGCGGCTGCAGGAAAGGGCTCATCTTGGCCTTCTGGTCGCCCGGGAGGAAACCGAGATCCTGATTGCCCAGCACCACGGTAGGCCTCGACAATATTATCTGCTCATATTCCCTCTCCTGCTCGAGGGCGGCGGCGAGGGCCAGAAGGGTCTTGCCGGTTCCCGCACCTCCGGTCAGGGAGACCAGTTCTATCCTGGGGTTGAGCAGGGCGTCGAGCGCAATCATCTGCTCGTCGTTCCTAGGACGTATGCCATAGGCCTCATGGCTCTTGACCAGGACTATCCTGTTCCTGTCCTCATCGTACCTGGCGCAGACACTTCCCTTGTCGGACGACTTCCAGCGGAACCTGAAGAGCTGGTTGGCCCCGGGCCTGTCACTGCAGACGTCCTTCCAGTCGAGAGAGGTTTCCGGCCCGTATGCGAGCGACTGCATCAGCGCGTCGTCCAGCGACATCTCCCTGACCTCCTTCAGCGTATTCTCGATTCTCGCGTCCTCCACCTTGTCTGTCAGATAGTCCTGGACCTCCATGCCCACGGCCTTGGCCTTGATGCGGAGATTGATGTCCTTCGTCACCAGGGCGACGAAGGTTCCGGGATTGTTCTCCCTGACCCACATCGCGGTGGCGAGGATGCGGTGGTCGGGAATGTCGTCGGTGAACATCCCGGCGTATTTCTCGGGAAAAGGATGGTTGGGCTCAATCTTGATGGTACCGAGCCCCTTGCCTATGGGCAGCCCGCCCTTGGCGAAGGTCCTTCCCTCGGCTATCCTGTCGATGTCCCTCACGAAGCCCCGGGCATTGTAGGCCAGGGCGTCATTGCCCTTCTTGAATTTGTCCAGCTCCTCAATCACCGCGACCGGTATCACGAGGTCGTTGTCCTGAAAATGGCGTATCGCCTTGTGGTCGTGCAGTATCACGTTAGTGTCCAGCACAAAGATTTTCGGTTTGCCCATAGCTGTTGTATGTTAGTCCTCCCCTTCCGCATTCAGCATCAGGGATTCGAGGATAGTCTGTATGCGCGATTTCGCGGAGGCCGCCACGGTCACCTTGCGCCCCGACGGGTCCGGATGTCCGAGAGGGAAATAGACCACGTCCTGCAGCAGCAGCTCCGCGTCCACATAGTCGAAGTCGGCGTCCCGAATCTGAATCATAGCGCCGGGAATCTCGGAGAACAGAACCTTGACCATGTCTGTCTCCCCTGCCGACCTTAAAAGGTCTGAAATGTCGAGCCGGACTCCGACGCCATTGCCGGCCATCCTTCCGGCCGCAGCCATAAGCCCCCCTTCCCCTACCGTGGCGGCCGAAAGCAGCAGGCCGTCCTCGGCGAACTCCCTCACCACCTCATAGCAGTCGAGGAAATAGTCCGCATCCTCTATCTTGGGGGCCGCTCCGCCGAGGCCGAGGGTCTGCGCAAGCAGCGAGCCGCCCAGACGGTAGTCCGATGAATCGAAGGGAATATATATCACCCAACTGCGGCTGTCGGGCACCAGCTCTACGGGGCACACCCTTTCGTTCAGCATGAAAGCTTCGTCGGAGCGCGCGGCGCCGGCCACTATGGCCTCGTCGCCGGGCTCGTCGTCGCCCAGCACCGCCTTGAAGACGAGGGAAGCCGCCCCGTCCGTCCTGACGTACCTGTAGCGGCTGAAACGCAGATTCAGGGAATCCACATAATCCGCTGCAGCGTTCACGGACTCATAGAAGGCAGCCATAGCCCCGACGGGGCCTTCGTTCCAGCGCCACCTGGCGTCTATCAGAAGATTGCCTATGCGGAAATGCCCGCGATTCCACATCGCGTCCACAAGAGCCGACGCGATACTGCAGCGGGTATATGAATCCATGCACGAAAGCGGCGGCTTCCTCACGGCGGAAAGCACGGAAGAAAGATATCCGGCCACATCGTCACCCTCAGGCTCCGACGCCCTGACCTCGGGATCCACGCTCTCGTCGACGATGGCGTCCTCGCACGGAGACGGATGCTCCGCATTCGAAACATCCTCGGTCAGCGCATCAAGAATCTGTGCAGGAGTGAGTTCCTGCCGCACGCCGTCGATGACATAGTTCGAATTCAGGGCGAAAGCTTTTTCAGACATTGATTTAATTGGTTTCAGTTTGTAAAAATAACTAAATTTGAATTCAGTTGCAACTATGGAATTCAACAGAACAAATTATGAAAAGATGCTTGACGAACTGTTCGCCAGGCATCCCAGCGTCCAGAAGGACGGATTCACCGCCGGAGCCTACAAGCCCGGGCTCGGAGGGATGATGGAATTCGACGCGCGGCTGGGCAGTCCCTGGCGGAATTTCAAGACCATACATGTGGCGGGGACGAACGGAAAAGGCTCCGTATGCTCCATGCTGGCGGCCGCCCTGGCGGCCAACGGGTACAAGGTGGGCCTTTACACCTCGCCCCATCTCATCGACTTCAGGGAAAGGGCCAAGATAATCGAGGGCGGAAGCTGGAGGATGATTTCCGAAAAGGAGGTCTGGGATTTCGTGAACGGGCACGAGCTCGAAGACCTGTCCTTTTTTGAAATCACCACAGGCCTGGCATTCAGCTGGTTCGCCTCGCAGCAGGTGGACATCGCAGTGATAGAGACCGGACTCGGCGGACGGCTGGACAGCACCAACATAATCACGCCGGAGCTCTGCATCATCACGAGCATAGGGCTGGACCACTGCAAGATGCTCGGGAGCACGAGGGCCGAAATCGCAGCCGAGAAGGCGGGGATATTCAAGCCAGGAGTCCCGGCGGTGGTCTCGGAAGAGGACTGGGAGACAGCCGGAGTCTTCGAACGCAAGGCCGCCGAAGTCCATTGTCCGCTGTTCTTCGCCGACAGCTACCCGGAGGACGTCTTCCCCCTTGACCTCGGAGCCGCCTGCCAGACAAGCAACCTCCACACCGTGCTTTTCGCCCTCGGACTCCTGGGAGAACGCGCCGACCACGACGCACTCGGTCGTGCCGCCGCAATCACCGGACTGCGCGGACGCTGGGAAAAGCTGCCCGGAAAGCCCGACACGATCTGCGACATAGGCCACAACCCGGCCGCCCTGCGCATCAACTTCGCCAGGCTCGAATCCCTGAACCGCCCCCTGTTCATAGTCTTCGGAATCATGGCCGACAAGGACATAGCCTCGATTATCCCACTGATGCCGCGCAGGGCGAAATACTTCTGCGTGGCACCCGCCATCCCACGTTCCCTTCCGGCCGGGGAGCTCGGAGAACTGATGAAGGACTTTGACCGCCGCGTGTGCGGAAGCGTCGGGGAAGGCGTGCGCATGGCCCGGGAGGAGGCGGCGGAGACCCCGGGCGGCATGGTTTATGTCGGGGGAAGCAACTTTGTGGTCGCCGAGTGCATCTCTTCTCTCGAGCGACATTGAAAAACAGACAACATCATGAAACCGCTATTGCTTCTTCTGCTGACAATGACACTGAACGTATTTTCCGCCTCCGCCGACGTGCAGGGGCACGTCCTCACGAAACTTTGGGACAGATATGAGAAAGCTTCCGGCGACGACCGGCCCAAGGACCAGCTGGCAGTGCTCGAGGAAATAAAGAGTGAAGCTTACAGGCGGCATCTCATACTTGACTTCTGCGATGCGGCGCAGGCCTACGTCGACGTGAGCTACAGGATGGACTGGAAACTGCGCGACCGCCTTGTAGCGCGTCTCGACGAAGAGCTCGAAGCCTTCGGGGAACCGGCAGCGACAATATACGCCGGCAGCAGGGGACGCAACGCCGATTCGCTCGAAGCTTACATTCGCGCCAACGCGGACAGGCTCCGCAGCTCGCACAACGCCAGCCTGTATCCAAACGACCACAGGCTGACCGGCGGAAGTTTCGGAGAGATTCTTCCGGAACTCATTGAGAACGATCTGGAATATGCGCTATGGCGCCTCAACGCCAGCTGGAACCGCAGCGAAACCGCCATGGAGCTGATTGCCGACGGACTCGGGGAGCGCTATCCGATGAACGCTCTTCTCGAGTTCGACAGGCTCACCGACGGCATACCCGATGAGCAGAAGCTCAGGGAGTTCATCAGCAAATATGAATGGAAAGCGGTAGCGATGCTGGCCGAGCACAAGCTGCTGGACCTCAAGTTCTCCAGACTCAACTCGGACGGAGCGGATAGCGGCGAATATCTCGCGCTGTACGCCGACTGCATGGCGTTGTCGGGCAGGGCCGCAGCTGCCTCGGGAGACGAGAAGCCCATCGCCCGCATCTGCAGGGAACGGTGCCGCGACCTGCAGGAACGACTGGAGTCGAAAGACATCTTCGCCGACACTTCCGACGACGTGCTGACCATCGGGCTTCGAAATCTCGAATCCGTGCGGGTGAGCATATTCAAGGACAGGGAAAAGATTTTCGAGCAGAGCCTCGACAATCCCGCGAAAAGCTTCTACGCCATCGACACTCTGACAATGGAACTGCCGGAGCTCGCCGACGGAAGCTACAGCATCAAGCTGGTCTCCGGAAAGACAGAAACCGCCATCACCCACGGGAAATACAGCATATCGCTGGCCCTCAAGAGCGACAGCGAGGGGACGGCCGCATACGCCGCAGACTATATCAGCGGCAAGCCTCTCGGATGGTGCAGCCTGATTCTACGCGACGAGAACGGGGAGAAGGTGGCGGAGCTGCCCAGGCTGGACATCGACGGTTTCAGCCGCCTGCCGGAATCATTCACATCAAAATTCCCGAAAAGGAAATGGGGATGGACGCTGCAGGCCGCTCTCAGCCTTCCCGGAAGAAGCACGCGTCTTTCGCAAGAGCTGCTGCTGAGCTACAATTATCTCCTGTCATCCGATGACGGAGCCGCAGACGAGACTCCCGATGACCGGCTGAACTGCCTGCTTCTCACCGACCGCAGCGCCTTCAATCCCGGGGAGACCGTCCGCTTCAAGACAATATTGTACAGAGGCGACTACGGGCACAGCCTCGCAGGAGAAGGGATACGTCTGACCGCCAGGCTGCTGGATCCCGAAGGCAAGGAACTTTCATCCTCCGTACTCACCACCGGAGAATTCAGTTCGGCGGCCGGCAGCTTCGTCCTGCAGAAAAGCCGTCTCGGCGGACTCTACACCATACGCATCGAGCATGAAGACCACACGCTTGCATCCGCCAGGGTGCTGGCCGACGAATTCGTGCTGCCGACCTTCGACCTCGTCTGGACCGAGGACAGCCTGCTGCACCTTCCGGGCGACCGCATCGAGGTCAAAGGCAGAATCAAGGCCTATTCGGGCCATAGCCTCAGCGCCGCCGACATCAGCTACAAGGTCTCCAATGGCAATGAGACCATCGCCTCCGGCCCGCTTGCAAGCGATACCGAAGGGAATTTCACCATCACATTCGACAGCCCGTCCAAACGGGAATATGCACATTATGCCGTCAGCGTCAGGGTAAGCGACGCCACGGGCGAAACCAGGGAGTTCAGCACCAGCCTGAATGTCCGGCCTGACATCCCCCTGAAAATCGAAGCCGTGAAAGCCGCCGAAGGCAGTTTTGAGCTAACTGATGACGATGATGACATCTACCTCCGGGAAGACAGATACATATTCACCGGAGACATGGCCGGCTTCGTCCTCGGCACCGCCAGCGGCTACAAGCGCCCCGGCGCGACCGTGGAATACAGCCTGTCGTCCGAAGGGAAGATTCTCAAGGAAGGCAGCATGGACCCCGGCAGGCTGGATCTCCCGCTGGATGGCGGCGGCACCGGCCTCTATAGGCTTGACGTCAGCATCAGGACGAAGGCGCACAACGGAGAGGAGTTCAGTTCACGCGACAGCGTACTTATCATCCATGTACCTTCAGGCAGCAAGGCACTCAACATGCCCGGAGTCAGGAGCTTCTTCCTCGAAAGCCCCGCAGAAGGCCTCTCGCTCCAGATGGGAGCGACCTGCGGCCCCGTGTGGGCGGTGGCGGAACTCTACGGCGACGGCAACCGTCCGCTCGACCGGAAGATGGTATATCTTGGAGGACAGACGGGGCGTGAAGGCTCGCTCGAGACCGTCAGCTTCGAACACAGGCAGGGATATCCCGGCCAGCTAGCCGTCAAGGTCTTCTATTTCCGCGACAAGCGGAGCTTCAGCTACACCCGCGAATTCGATTTCACAGATGAGGCTTCCAGGCTGCCTCTCGAATTCACCAGATTCCTGGACACGACATCGCCTTCGAAGACATACAGCTTCATCATCAGGACCGAACCCGGAGTGGAGTGCGCCGCCACCATCTTCGACGCCAGCACCGAGACCCTCATGGAGAATGTCTGGTATGACGTGCTGCCTTGGCGCGAGCCTGCCGGGAATGTCAGCTACAGCAGCATCTGCGGGGTCAACGGCACCACTCCCGGCATCATCAGGGGCACGGCCAGGAGAATGACAAGAATCAATTCGGTCATGGCCGCCAGCCCGATGTTCAAGCTGGACTCGGATTCAGGCACAGTCATAGAGGAAGCCGTCATGGACGAATCCGCTGCGCCCGGAATGCACATACGCGAGAATTTCGAGAGCACCATAGCCTGGGAGCCTTTCCTGCGCTCCGACGGGAACGGCGAGATACGCTTCGACTTCAGCACCTCCGACAAACTGTCGCGCTACTATGTGCAGCTCTTCGCCCACGACAGGAATTTCCGCAACAGCGCCCTGCGCCGCGAGATGACGGTGACCCTGCCGGTAAAGGTCGCAGTCGTACAGCCGCAGTATCTGTACGAATCCGACAGCTGGAACGCCCGCGTGAGCATATCCAACATGCTGGAGACCGCAGTCAGCGGAAAAATCACCATCAGTTTCCTTGACGGAGACGACGTGAAGACCGCCGCCGTACTGGAATCAGGATGCGACAGCCTGACGGTCAGCGCAGGAGGCGCGGCGGAGTTCAGCCTCGCATTGGACGCGCCAGCAACCGGCACCATCGGCCTGCTGGCAAGCTTCATCCCCGACGATGCGGAATACGGCTCGGACGCGGTGTTCGTAACCATCCCCGTCAAGAAGCCCGTGCAGACAATCACCGAAGCGCATTCGGCGCTGTACCGTCCCGGCATGGACAGGGATGAACTGATCGCCAGATTGCGCGGAATGTTCGTGAATGCCGACGGCAGCACGGCTTCCGTGAGAGAAATCTCGATACGCGGGATGCTCGGGGAAGCCATACCGGAGGAACTTTATCCCGAAAGCGAGGATGTGCTGAGCCTCTCGGCGGCTCTCTGGGCGGACAATCTGCTGTCCTCCCTGGAAGGTGCGGAGGCCGTAGGGCTTGACAATGTGCAGAAAGCGGAGCTCGTAGGCAGAATCGCCGCCTGCCGGAATTCCGACGGCGGCTTCGGCTGGTTCGCCGGAATGAACTCCTCTCCCGTGATTACCGCAGTGCTTCTCGAAAGGTTCAGCGAGATGGGGTCCGGATGTCCGGATACCGTTTCGGAACTGCTCCCCACGGCAGTGGAATACCTCGACGGCGAGATGTTCAGCGGAAAGGTGCGTCCGCTCTGGTGCGGAGGCCTGAGTCTCGCGCAGTACCTGCACGTGAGAGCGTCATATCCGGAAGTCCGCCTCTGCACCGGAGAGCTTGGCCGGAAGGAACTCAAGGCATTCAGGAAGACGGTGCGCGAGTACCTCGTCCCTTCCGGTGACGCCGGGCTCGAAGGACATATTCTCGCAAAGGCCAGACGGCTGTCCACCCTGCAGGCCCTGCTCGCCGACGAGGCCGGAATCAGGCTGGCGAAGGACCTCGGCATCCCGATGATGACCGGCCGCAGGCTCGCAAAATCACTCGGACGCGACATCGAGTCCCTCGCCCAATACGCCCGACCGCATGCAAGCGGGGGATACTATTATCCGAACGCGGTAATGCCCTGGCGCGGTCTGCTCGAAAGCGAACTGTACGCCCATTCCATGCTCTGCAAGCTCATGGACAGCTGCGGGCATACGGAAATTGCGGAAGGTGTCAGGCTGTGGACAATGGTGCAGAAGGAGACTCAGAAATGGGAGTCCGATCCCGGCTACCTCGAGGCCCTGGCCTGTGTGATGCAGGGTTCGGAAGAAACGCTGGACACGAAGGTCATCGCTCTGTCCGCCTCCGTGGAGCTTCCTTTCGAAGACATACGCGCCGACGGCAACGGATTCACCGTGGAAAGCGAGTTCTACCTGAACGGGGAGAAGATTGCCGACGGCGACACCCTGCATGTCGGCGACAGGCTAACCGCAGTATACCTGGTATGGAGCGAAGAGAACCGCAGCTTCGTCAGGCTCAGCGTACCCAGGAACGCCGCCCTTAGGCCGGTCGACCAGATTTCCGGCCGATACGGCTGGATGGCCAGGGCGCTTTCCGTCCCGGGATGGACAACGTTCACACCCCAGGGGTATCGCAGCGTGAGGGCGGACAGGACCGAATACTGGTTCGAAAGCTACCACGAGGAGAAGACCGCCATCAGCGAGGAGTTCTTCGTGACCCAGGAGGGGCGTTTCCAGTCGCCTGTGCCCGAGATAGAGTCGCTCTATGCGCCGCACTACCGGGCCAACGGTTCCGGCAGCGGATATATGGCCGTTGCCGGGAACTAGCCTCGCGGCTGCAATTGCGTCTCGCAGGCTGCGTCAGACTACAGCGTCTGGCCGCCGATGAACTCGCGCATGATTGAGGTGGGAGGGATGGCGGCTATCTCTATAGGCTTCAGCGGCAGTATGTTCTTCATGAAATCCAGAAGCTCCTGCGCCTTGGCGTAGGCCGGCGAGGACTCGCTGATGCCGCAGAGCAGAGGCTCGGCATAATATTTCAGGAGAGGCATGTCGTAGAGCGTGGAGGAATTGAACACCACGTTGGCATTCTGGTCGAAGGGGAAGATGTACTTTTCCTCGCCCCGGCGCACGGAAGGCCAGCGCAATATGTTCTCCTCGGGAGAAATGCCGCGTGTGCGGTTGTCACGCACGATGCGCCTGAGCAGGCGCTTGTCGGTAGTGGAGTTGTGTTCCTTGTGGCCGCCGGGAAGCGACGAGAGCGCGGAGATGTAGATGCGGAAAATCTTGCTCTGCGGAATCTTCGGAGTCAATGCCGGATTCAGCGCATGTATGCCCTCCATGAACAGGATGTCGTTGCGTTCCAGCTTCATGGTCTCGCCGGGGAAGGTGCGCACTCCCGCCACGAAATCGAACTTGGGCAGGTTCACCTCCTTGCCGGACAGCAGGTCTTCGAGCTGCTCGTTCAGAAACCTGATGTCCATGGCCTCCAGGGCTTCATAGTCGCGCTCCCCGTTCTCGTCGAGAGGAGTGTCGTCGCGGTTCACGAAGTAGTTGTCAAGCTCTATCACCTTCGGATTGAGGCCGAGCACCCTGGCCTGCTGGGCAATGCGCAGGGACGAACTGGTCTTTCCGCTCGACGAAGGGCCGGACATCATGACTATCGGGCACCTGCGGCGGTTCCAGAATATCTGGTCGGCCGCCTGGGCGTATTTGCGCTCCTGACGGGCCTCGCAGAGGTTGATAAGGTCGATAGCCTCCCCTTCAAGAAGCGTATCGTTGAGTTTTTCGATGGTATCTATGCCTATCGCCTGACACCAGTCGGCGTATTCCTGCCTTGCGGCCTCGATTTTATTCATAAAACATCCTTTAAATATCTGCCTGTAACTGAAGCCGGGTCGGAAGCCACCTGCTCCGGCGTCCCGCATGCAATTATCCTGCCGCCCGACTTACCGCCGCCCGGGCCCATGTCTATGATATGGTCGGCACATTTGAGCACGTCGAGATTGTGCTCTATGACGATTACCGTATTCCCCTGGTCCACCAGGCGCCGAAGCACTCCCATCAGCACCTTGATGTCCTCGAAATGCAGTCCTGTCGTAGGCTCGTCAAGCATGTACAGCGTATTCCCCGTGGCCCTCCTGAACAGTTCGGCGGCCAGCTTCATCCTCTGGCTCTCGCCTCCGGAAAGCGTGACCGAAGACTGGCCGAGCCGGACATAGCCCAGACCCACGTCCACGAGAGCCTTGAGCTTCGGGGCTATCTTGGGATGGGAGCTGAAGAATTCATAGGCCTCGGAAATCGGCATGTCCAGCACCTCGGAAATATTCTTCCCACGGTATTTGACGGCCAATGTGGCCTCGTTGTAGCGGCGTCCCCGGCACTGGTCGCAGACCACATTGACCGAGGGCAGGAAATTCATCTCTATCACCTTGATTCCGGCGCCCTTGCACTCCTCGCACCGGCCTCCTGCCACGTTGAACGAAAAGCGTCCGGCCTTGAAGCCGCGCACCTTGGCGTCCGGCGTGTCCTCGAAGAGGGCCCGTATGTCGGTGAATACCCCGGTGAATGTCGCCGGATTTGAACGGGGGGAACGCCCGATAGGGCTCTGGTCTATCTCTATGACCTTGTCCACGTTCTCGATGCCTTCTATCGAAGAATACCCGAGAGGCTTGCCCTTGAACCTATAGAGCTTGCCCTTCAGGATGGGCATCAGCGTCTCGTTTATCAGAGTGGACTTTCCGGAGCCGCTGACGCCGGAAATGCCTATCAGCATCCCCAGGGGGAAAGTCACGTCTATGTTCTTGAGGTTGTTTCCGCACGCGCCGCGCAGCACCAGGGTCTTCCCGTTGCCGGCAGCCCTCTCCGAAGGGGTCACGTTGGGGTTCACCACCGGCCGTGGCGGGCCGCTGTAGCAGATTTCGCCTCCGTTCCCGCCAGCTCCGGGGCCCACGTCGACTATCCAGTCGGCCGACTTGATGGTCTCCTCATCGTGCTCGACCACTATCACGGTATTGTGCTCGTCACGGAGCTTCTTCAATGACGCGATAAGCTTCAGATTGTCCCTCTGGTGCAGACCTATGCTGGGTTCATCCAGGATGTATATCACGTTGACGAGACGGGAGCCTATCTGCGTCGCAAGACGTATGCGCTGGCCTTCCCCGCCCGAAAGCGTTGCGGAAGGCCGGTCCAGGCTCAGATAGTCCAGGCCCACGTCAAGCAGGAAATGCACCCTGTCGTGAAGCTCGCGTATGATGTCGCGCGCTATGGCGTTCTGCCTGGAGTCCAGCCGGGAGGGCAGGCTATCAATCCATAAGGCGAGCTCCGAAATCTCCATGGCGCTCACCTGGGAGATGTCCTTTCCGTCTATGCGGAAGCAGCGGGCGTTCCCGTTCAGCCGCGTGCCGTGGCACACGGGACAGACTACCTTGTCCTCGATGTCCCCGACCACTCCGGGCCAGTTGACCATTTCGGAAAGCGCGCCCTCGCCCACGCGGAAGAACTCGTCGGAGCCGTATATCACCAGGGTGACGGCCTCGTCCGGCAGGGCGGCTATCGGCTCATATAGCGAAAAACCGTGTTTCCGCGACATGGAGCGCAGTATCTCGAACTTCTTCCCGTCGCGCATGCGCCCCAGCGGCACGATTCCGCCGTCGGCTATCGAAACGTCCCTGTCGGGGATGATGCTGTCGATGTTCACATCGACCACCGTGCCGAGCCCCTTGCAGTGAGGGCAATATCCTTCGGGCGAATTGAAGGAGAAAGAATGCGGCGCCGGCTCCTGCAGGGAGATGCCGCTGTCCGGATCCACAAGATGCTTTGAGAAATGCCTGAGCGTCCCCGTCTCCATGTCCATGACGGCAAGCGAGCCTTTGCCGGCGGAAAGCGCCGTGCCCACCGAACTGCGCACGCGTCTGTCATCGCCGTCTCCGGGCTTCAGCTTGTCCACCACGAGCTCGATGAAATGGCTTTTGTAGCGGTCGAGCGCATCGACCTCCGAAAGCTCCTTCAGCTCCCCGTCTATGCGCACTCCGGTGAAGCCCTTGCGGCGCAACTGGTCGAAGAGTTCGCGGTAGTGCCCCTTGCGGCCTCTGACCAGAGGTGCGAGCAGCAGGCACTTGCGCCCATGGTAGCCGCTCATTATCAGCTCGACTATCTGCGCATCGGTGTAGCGCACCATCTCCTTGCCGGTCAGCGGCGAATACGCCACCGAAGCCCTGGCGAACAGCAGGCGCAGGAAGTCATAGATTTCGGTGATGGTTCCGACCGTGGAGCGCGGGTTGCCGCCAGTGGTCTTCTGCTCTATGGCTATGACCGGGCTCAGGCCGTTTATGCTCTCCACCGAAGGCTTCTCCAGGATGCCCATGAAATGCTTGGCATACGGGGAGAGAGTGTTCATGTAGCGGCGCTGCCCTTCAGCGTATATGGTATCGAAAGCCAGCGATGACTTGCCGCTGCCGCTGACGCCGGTCATCACAGTGAACTTTCCCCTAGGTATGTCCACGTCGACGTTCTTCAGATTGTTGGCGTGGGCTCCGCGTATTTCTATTTGCTTGTCCATGGTCGGAGAACGACAAATTTACGAATTTTTGCATATCTTTGACCCCTGTATGTGGATTTGGCTAACCCTATTTTCCGCGATTCTCCTGGGATCGTACGACATAGTCAAGAAGCAGGCCGTCAAGAACAACAGCGTGCTCTGGGTGCTTTTCGGAGCCACCGCCCTCTCGACCCTGTTCCTCACCCCCTTCTTCAGCGCAGGGCCTCTCGAAGACCATCTGCGACTGATGGCGAAGGCGGTACTGGTGTCGCTCTCGTGGATTTCCGGCCTGATAGCGATAAAGCTGCTGCCGCTGACAACCGTGAGCACGATAAAGGCGTCCAGGCCCATGTTCGTGCTGCTCTTCTCCCTGATAATCTTCCACGAGAAGCTCAACCTGCTGCAATGGGGAGGGGTGCTGCTGGTAATCGCGGCCCTGATGCTGCTCGGACGCTCCAGCAGGAAAGAAGGCATCACCTTCACGAGCAACAGCGGCATGGCGTGGATGGCGGTCTCCGTCCTGACGGGGGTCGCGAGCGCGCTCTACGACAAATACATACTCGGCATCATGGAGCCCCTGTTCGTTCAGAGCTGGACCAACCTCTACATCAGCGTCATCATGGCCCTGGTGCTGCTGGGCGACCGGCTGCGCGACCGCGAGGGCTTCAATAGATTCCGCTGGGACTGGAAGCTGCTGCTGATTGCGGTGCTCATCACGGGCTCCGACATGCTGTACTTCTACGCCGTGAACCAGGAGGACGCTCTGATTTCGGTAATCTCCATCACGCGGCGCAGCTCGGTGCTGGTCACCTTCCTGGGAGGCGCGCTGGTGTTCAGGGAGCACAACATACGCGAGAAGTTCATCGAGCTGGTGATAATGCTGGCCGGCGTGATCCTGCTGCTCTTCTCGTCTTAGGCACGAAATTCCAATGCAAATCGGCATCATGAAACATTTTGGACAATATACGGCGTTCCTTGCGGCGGCAATCCTGCTCGCAGGGACATCGGACGCGGCCGCGCAGTCACGGAACTTCCTCCTCGGAAAATGGACCGAGACCCACGCGGCCATCCTCAAGGAACTTTCCGAGTCCTACGTGGACTCTCTGCCGGTCGACAAAATCGAGCGCAGAGGCATAGACGCCATGCTCGCCGGACTGGACCCCTACACGGTATTCATCCCCGCCGAGGAGAACGAAGACCTCCAGATGATGATACAGAAGGCCTACGGCGGCATAGGGGCCGTCATATACAAGCCCGACGTCAACGGCAACGTAATCATCAACGAACCCTACAAGGACTCCCCAGCCGAGAAATACGGGCTGCAGTGCTGCGACGAGATTCTCGCGATAGACGGGGAGAGCGTCAAGGGGCTCACCTCCCAGCAGTGCAGCGACAAGATGCGCGGAGAGCCGGGCACCAGCGTGCTCTTCTCCGTAAAGAAGATACGCACGCGCGACACGGTGGATGTCAGGGTCGTGAGGGAGAAGATACGCATTCCGGACATAGAATTCGCCGGGATGCTGGATGACACCACCGGCTACATACTCCAGACAGGCTTCACCGAGGGAGTGGGCAAGGAACTGCGCGCGGAAGTCAACGGGCTTCTGGACAAGGGCATGAAGACCCTGGTCCTCGACCTCAGAGGGAACGGCGGCGGCCTGCTCGACGAAGCGGCGCAGATAGTGTCCATCTTCCTGCCGAAGAATTCGGTCGTGGTGACGACGAAGGGCAAGGAGAAGAGCTCCAACTACACCGTGACCACCAGGGAAGACCCCGTCGACCCCGATCTGGAGGTCATAGTGCTCGTGGATTCAGGCTCGGCCTCCGCGTCCGAGATTATCGCCGGCGCCCTCCAGGACACAGACAGGGCGACGATAATGGGACAGCGGACCTTCGGCAAGGGTCTCGTGCAGAGCATTCGCAACCTGCCCTACGGAGGCGAGCTCAAGCTCACCACAGCGAAATACTACACGCCGTCGGGGCGCTGCGTGCAGGCCATTGACTATTCGCGGCGCAACGAAGACGGCAGCGTGGGCCACATCCCGGACTCTCTTACCAGGGAGTTCAAGACCGCCCACGGCAGGACGGTGCGTGACGGAGGAGGCATCACCCCCGACGTGAAGCTGGACGAGAAGGAATACAGCCGCCTCACCTACGCCCTCGTGGCCTACGGGGTCATCGAGGAATACGTGCTCGACTATGTGCGCAGGCACGACAGCATCGCCCCGGCCGGGGAATTCCATTTCAGCGACGCCGACTGGGAGGACTTCGTCAGCTTCGCCAAAGAAAAGGAGTTCGACTATCGTTCCACAGCCAAGGCGCTGTTCGACAGCATGAAAGAGGAGCTGGACAAGGACGGGCTCAGCGAGGGCATCGCCGCCCAGCTCGACACGCTGGAGAACGCCATCAACATCGAGAAGGAGGATTTCCTGAGGCTCAAGAAGGACGAGATAATACCGTTCATTGAAGAGGAGATAGTGGTTCGCTACTACTTCCAGGAGGCCGGCATAGGCATACGCCTGCGCTACGATGATGCGCTCAGGCAGGCCCTGAGGAGCGAAAGAATCCCGAAATACTGATGGTATTCCACTCGGAGCTCATAGTCCTCAACTTCACGAAAATCAAGGAAAACGCGCTGGTGCTCCACTGCCTCAGCGAGCAATGGGGACGTCGCGGATTCATAGTCACGGTGCCCAAGGCCGCAGGAACGGCACTCTACCAGCCGCTGAGCATACTTGACGCCGAGGTGGTCGAGAACCCGCGTTCGGAACTCTGGAGGCTCCGGGGCGTGAGCGCGAAATTCAGCCTCAACGGCATCCGGACAAGCATGGCCAAGAACAGCATGACCATGTTCATGAGCGAAGTCCTCTACCGCACGGTCCACGACGGGGACACCGAGGACGGATTCTACGAATGGTGCCGCCGGTCCATACTGACCCTGGACGCCCTCGAAGGCAGCTATGCCAACTACCACCTGCGCTTCCTGCTGGAGCTCGCGGCAGCCATGGGGTTCTCGCCGTCAGCGGACGACATCGAGCCGTTCTGCGGCGACAGGAAGCATGAGATTGAAGCCCTCGTGCGCTCCGACTTCGCCGCCTGCATGCTGCTTCCGCTGAGCGGACAGGCCAGAAGCGACATAGCCGCGAAACTGTTGAAATACATCGAATTCCACACCGGGGAGCAGCTCAACGTGAACTCGCTTTCGGTGCTCAGGGAACTATACGGATGACATGGACAGGAAAGAACTTGAAATAATGGCTCCGGCAGGCAATTTCGAATGCCTGCACGCAGCAATCCAGGGCAAGGCGGACTCCGTGTATTTCGGGGTGGGCAAGCTCAACATGCGCAGCCACTCGGCGGCGAACTTCAGTCCCGAAGACCTTGCGGAGGTGGTCCGCATCTGCCGGGAAGCCGGCGTCAGGAGCTATCTGACCCTCAACATCACCCTTTACGAGGAGGAGCTCGACGCCATGAGGGCGACCCTCGACGCCGCGAAGGCGGCAGGGGTGGACGCAGTCATCGCCTCGGACATGGCAGCAATAGAATACTGCCGCGAAATCGGCCTGGAGGTCCACATCTCCACCCAGCTCTCCATATCCAACTCCGAATCCCTGCGCTTCTACTCGCGCTTCGCCGACGTGGTCGTGCTCGCCAGGGAGCTGAACCTGGACCAGGTGCGCAGAATCGGCGACATGATAGAGCGCGAGCATATCTGCGGGCCGTCGGGAAGGCCGGTGCGCATAGAGATGTTCGCCCACGGGGCCCTGTGCATGGCAGTGAGCGGCAAATGCTACCTCTCCCTGCACAGCTACGGCGCCTCCGCCAACCGGGGCTCCTGCTATCAGGTATGCCGGAGGGGATATGAGGTCACCGACCTGGAGACCGGCAACCAGCTCGTAGTGGACAACAAATACATAATGTCGCCCAAGGACCTCTGCACGATAGAGTTCATGGACAGAATCATCGCGAGCGGCGTCAAGGTGTTCAAGATCGAGGGCCGCGCCCGCTCCGCCGAATACGTCAAGCGCTGCGCTTCCTGCTACAGGAAGGCTGCGGATGCCGTATGCGACGGAAACTACACGCCGGAACTGGCGGCGCAGCTCAAGAAGGAGCTGGCCGAGGTGTTCAACCGGGGCTTCTGGGACGGCTACTACCAGGGCGCCTATCTCGGACAATGGAGCGAGGTCTACGGCTCCCAGGCCACCAGGACGAAAATCTACTGCGGCAAGATAACCAACTGGTTCGACAGGATAGGGGTCGCCGAAATCGGCGTGGAGTCCGTCCCCCTGCACAGAGGCGACAGGCTGATGGTCACCGGCGCCACCACCGGAGTCGTGGAGTTCGACGTCACCGACCTCCGCGTGAATCTGGAGCCTGCGGACACCGCCGGGAAAGGAATACGCTGCTCCGTAGCCGTCGACCCGTCAATCTGTCCCGACGGCAGGCTGCGCCGGGGCGACAAGGTCTTCATCTGGAAAGAGAAGCAGCCATAGACAGGAATTTCCGGAACCAGGCGGCAAGCGGAGACGGGCAGCTCAGGAGACCGTCATTATACTGAAGATTCAGCATCGAGAAACGCAGGCGATATTCAGGGTTGAATTTCTTCGTATATACCGACAGGCTGTTACCGGAAATATTCCCTTCCGCCTTCACCTCCACGGGGATGACCCGTCCTTCTGACTGAAGCACGAACTCCACCTCGGCCTTGCCCTCGGAAGTCCAGTAATAGGGAATCTGGGCGTCAAGCAGAGGAATCAGGGACTGAAGCACGCAGTTTTCAGCCATCGCTCCCTTGAACTCGGTATAATTCGCGCTCGGGTCGTTGATTACGGCGGCAGGCAGTCGTGCGAGCCTTCTGAGCAGGCCGCAGTCGCAGGCGTAGACCTTGAATGCCGAGATGTCCTGATAGGCTGACAACGGAATGAAAGGTTTGCTTATGTTGAACACACGATATATCATCCCTGCATCTTCAAGCCACATCAGCGCATCCTCATAATCTTTGGACCGCGCGCCGGAGCGGATGGCGCTGTATATGAACTTTCTGTTCTCCTTCGACAGCTGGGCCGGAAGAGAACGCCAGATTGCATGGATACGGGCAATTTCCCTAGGTTCGGCATATTTGGAGAAATCCAGTTCATACAGGTCGAGTATATCCTGCAGGACATCTTCAATATCGGCCATCCCTCGTCCTTCCAGCATCGACGAGACAGCCTCCGGCATTCCGCCGGAAATCTGGTAGCGCCTGTATTCCGTCTTAAGCTTGTTGAGCATGATTTCCGGAAGCTTACGGATTTCTTCCAGACCTTCGACGTAATCGTAGACTGAAGGATCCGCAGCCTTCAGAAACTCCTTGAACGTCACTGGGAACATCCTCATCACCCTGACCTTGCCCACGGGAACCGTCATGCTCCTCCTTTTCACGGCCACTCCCAGGAGCGAGCCGGCCGCGACCACATGATATTCCGGAGCATCCTCACAGAAATACTTGAGGCTGTTCAGCGCCTCCTCGCATTCCTGAATCTCATCGAAGACAATCAGCGTCTTCCCCGGAATGACAGGGACATCGGTATAGAGCGACAGTTCCTTCACGAGCCGGTCAGGATCTTTCGTGCTCTGGAACACCGACTTCAACTCCGGCTGGCGGTCAAAGTCAAAAACGGCGCAGTAATCAAAACTTCTGCGGCCGAACTCTTCCATCACCCACGATTTCCCTATCTGTCTGGCTCCTTTCAGCAGGACAGGCTTTCTGCCAGCTGCATCCTTCCAACGCTGCAACTCCTGGAGTATGTCCCTTTCTATAATCATACTTCTTGCATTAAATTGTTCCGAAAAATGTCAACATTTGCATTTTTTGGAACTTTCCTATGCAATTATAGAAAAAATCAGGGTAATTGCAAAAGAAAAGCAGCCATAGCGCGGACGGCCTTGCCACGGTGGGAGATTGCATTCTTCTGCTCCTCGGAGAGTTCCGCCAGGGTCAGCGGATGTGCCTCATTGCCGGAGGGGGCCGCTCCGTGGACGCGTTCAAGCCCGGCTGCGTCCGGAATGAATATCGGGTCGTAGCCGAAACCTCCGCTGCCTGAGCGTTCCGTGGCGATTCTTCCTTCGAGCGTGCCGTCGAAGAAATATTCCTTTCCGCCGAGAATCAGCGTGACCACCGTGCGGAACCGGGCGCTGCGGCCGGCGGCCGGACCGAGTTTCCCCAGTTCGGAAAGCAGCCTGGCCATGTTGGCACCGCTGTCGTGGCCCTCGCCGGCATAACGCGCGGAATAGATGCCAGGGGCGCCTCCGAGGGCGTCCACCTCCAGACCTGTGTCGTCGGCGAAACAATCCATTCCGGTAAGCGCATATATATGGCGTGCCTTTATCAGGGAATTCTCCTTCAGGCTGGTGCCGTTCTCCTCCACATCCCCGTCTATGCCGAGGTCAGCCGGCGAAAGGACTTCGAAATCCGGGCCGAGAATCTCCGCAGCCTCGCGGAGCTTGCCCCTGTTTGCAGTAGCGAATACGATTTTCCTCATGCCTGCAAAGGTAGCGGAAAAATCAGTATCTTTGCCTGATATGACAACAGAAAGCCAGATTGACAGCATCGTTGCGGAAATGTTCCGTGACATCTGTTTCACAAGCGAACCGGAAGGCCTCTACGACCCGCTGAGGTACATGATCGAGATAGGGGGCAAGAGGCTGCGCCCGAAGCTCTGCCTCACCGCCTACTCCTTCTTCGGCGACAAGTTCGGCGAGGAGATACTCTCGCCGGCGGAAGCACTCGAAGTGTTCCATTCGTTCACCTTGATGCACGACGACATCATGGACCGTTCCCCCATGCGGCGCGGAATGCCCACCGTATGGACGAAGTGGAATGAGAGCACGGCGATTCTTTCCGGCGACGTGATGCTCATCGAAGCCTACAAGCGCATGTCAAGGTCGCCCCACCACGTGCATGACAAGGTTATGGACCTGTTCATGAAGACCACCGTCGAAGTCTGCGAAGGCCAGCAGTACGACATGGACTTCGAAAGCCAGGACATCGTGTCGATGGAGGACTACAACAGGATGATAGGCCTGAAGACCGCAGTCCTGCTCGGATGTTCCGCCAAGGTCGGAGCACTGATCGGAGGCGCCTCGGACAAGGTCGCCGACGCCCTCTACAACTACGGCTACGAACTGGGCATGGCTTTCCAGATAGCCGACGACTACCTCGATGCCTTCGGCGATGAAAAGGTCTTCGGCAAGCCCATAGGCGGCGACATAGTCAACAGCAAGAAAAGCTGGCTTACTGTCAGGGCGGTCGAGAAGGCGCACGACAAGAAAGGCTTCCTCGAAGCTTTCGCGCTCCCTGCAGGCAGCGAAACCCAGAAGGCCACGAAGATTGCGACCGTAAAGCAGCTCTACATCACCCTCGGGGTCGACAAGGACGCAAAGGAAGCCATCATGCACTTCACATCCAGGGCGATGGAGGCCGTAAGCGATGCCGGACTCGGCAGAGACAAGATTGAAATCCTCGGCGACTTCGCCGAAAAGCTCACTGGAAGGGCGAGATAGCCTGATGAAGCAGGACACATCACAGCACAGAGGAGTCGAGGCAACCGTGGTCAAGAACGCGGGCAGCCACTTCCTGCTGAGCTGCCTGCCGGAATGGAAGCTCTTCCCCGCCGTGCTGCGGGGAAAGGTGAGGCTGGAGCACGGAAGCGCCACCAACCCGGTCGCCGTCGGTGACAGGGTGCGCTACACCGTCGGAGAGATTCAGGACGAGACGCACCCCGCAGTGATTACAGAGGTGCTTCCTCGGCGCAACTACCTGATACGACGCTCCACCAACCTCTCGAGGCAATCCCACGTGATAGCAGCCAACCTCGACCAGGTGCTCGTCACCGTAAGCCTGTATTTCCCCGAGATAAAGCTGCCTTTCCTCGACCGCATACTCGTGACCTGCGAGGTCTACGGCATTCAGGCGGTGATTCTGCTCAACAAGATTGACATGTACGGCTCGGAAGTTCCGGAGCAGGTCGAGGATTTCGTCCGGACATACCGGCAGGCCGGGTACCCTGTGATACCCACGTCAGCGCTCACGGGAGAAGGCATAGGGAGTCTGCGCGAGCTCTGCCGCGGCAGGCTCAGCCTGCTCACCGGAGAGTCGGGAGTCGGGAAATCCAGCCTTATCAAGGCCGTGGACCCCGGTCTCGACCCCAAGATAGGCCTTATCTCCGAAGCCCACCTCCAGGGCAGGCACACCACCTCCCTGTATGAAATGTACCGCCTGAACCTGGCCCCGGACAAAAATGCCCCGGCGGAAAGCGGAACACCCGACACGGGCAGCTATCTGATTGACGCTCCGGGGCTGCGCGGCTTCGGCCTCGTGGACATGGAGAAGGAGGAGATCTACCGCTACTTCCCGGAGATGCTCCGCGTCGCCGACCGCTGCCGCTTCGTACCGTGCACCCACACCCATGAGCCCGGCTGCGCGGTCAAGGCCGCCATCGACGAAGGGCTGATCAGCCCCGAGCGCTACAATTCCTACCTCGGGATGCTAGAGGACGACAAGAAATTCCGCTAATACAGGAAGCCGAGAAGCCAGAGCGGAAGCCGGTTCCCCACGGGAGTCTCGATGTCATCCGAAAGGATATAGGAATCCCCTATTCCGGCAATCTGGGCATACCCCTTGTCCTTGCCTCCCACTTCGAAGGCATATTTGCCGTCCACCATGAAATCCCCGCCATGCCTACCGTATTCCACCTGGCAACCTCCGTTGTTCAACTGGCTCACGGCAAAGGTCTCCCTCGCGGTACCGATTTCAACCGCCTCGGAGGAAAGGGCGTACAGAAGATTGGAGTTCTCCAGATAGACCTTGTCGGGGCGGGTCAGTTTCCCTATGCTCCTCGCACCCGAATACAGCAGGTTGAAAATCCGGGCGTCGCTCAGATGCCTGAGATATTCCACCACCGTGTCACGGCCCGTGCCGACCGCCTTCGCCAATTTACTGGCATCCAGCTCATAGGGCACTCCGGACGCGATTATCCCGACAAGAGACTTGATTTTCCGCAGATTCGCGACATCAACCCTGCGAAGCAGCGGGAGTTCCACGTCTATGACAAAATTCACCACCTGGCCTATCTTGATATGATAGTCCGAGGCGTTCTCGCTGTAGAACGGATAATATCCATATTCCAGATATTCGTCGAACAGCATCAGAGGCCTGCATCCGGCGTTCACTTCGGCGCACAGGCGGGCGTTGTCGGACAATATGGTCTCCAGACCGCATCTCCCGAAGTCAAGGCCCTTGTAGAACCTCAGGAATTCCCGGAACGACAGACCGTACATGGAGTACCTTACGCACCTCCTCGACAGATCCGCATCCGCATTCAGAATATGAAGCAGAGACGAACCGCTCAAGACAATCTTCAGCTCGGGATAGAGCTCGTATATTTCCTTTATCTCACGGCTCCATCCATCATATTTGTGCACCTCATCAAGCAACAGCCTGCGTCCGCCCCGGGCCACGAACCTCTCGGCGAGTTCAATGACCGTATGAGTCGAGAAATATACCGAATCCAGGGAGCAATAGAGTACCGACCTGTCGTAAGGCTCGAAATTCAGCTTCACATACTGGCGCATCAAAGTGGACTTCCCCACACCACGGGCCCCGACTATGGCAATCAGCCTGGAATCCCAGCCTATGTCCTGCATGGTCTCGCGGACAATGTCAATGGGAGTCTTCGCGATATACTGGTCATGTCTTCTGAACAGAGTCTCCATATTAAAATCTGATTAGTCCGGACAAATATAGCAAAAGTGTTGCTCATGCGCAGCACTTTTAGCCAATTTATGTTGCTTATGCGCAACATAAATTGCGAATTTAAAGCATATTTATGCAAAAAGTGTTGCGCACTGGCAACACTTTTTGCATAATTTTACATGTTACAGGCAACACCAGCCCGGGCTACTTCCTCTTCTGGGAAGATGATTTCCTGCCGCGTCCTTCTCCTGTACGGAGCCTGCCGGAACGCCCCCTGACGGGCCGCTCTCCGCGGCCTTCGCCGCCTTCTTCGGGATTTCCGCCATCTGCGGTGCCGGCGTTATCTCCGGGCAGATTCTCGACAAGTTCATAGTCGAGCAGCCTCTGTTCGAGATTCGCATTGGTCACCCTGATGCGCACCTTGTCGCCGAGGCGGTATATCTTGTGCGTGCGGCGGCCGACCAGCCTGTAGCGGGCCTCATCGAAATAGAAGAAATCCGACTTTATCTCGCGCAGGGACACCATGCCTTCGATTTTCGTAGGCTCGATTTCCACATACATACCCCACTCGGTGATTCCGGACACGGTTCCGTCGAACTCCTGTCCGACCTTGTCCTGCATGAACTCCACGAGCTTGTATTTCACGGACGTGCGCTCGGCGTCGGCGGCGACCATCTCCCTCTCGGAAGCATGGCGGCATTCCTCCTCATAGACATCCTTCTGCACGCTGTCGCCGCCAGCGAGATACCTCGCCAGCAGCCTGTGGACCATGAGGTCGGGATAACGGCGAATGGGCGACGTGAAGTGGGTGTAGAACTTGAATGCGAGACCGAAGTGGCCGATGTTGTCGGTGCTGTAGATAGCCTTTGCCATCGAACGGAGGGCAAGGTTCTCAAGCGCGGCATATTCCGGCTTGTCCTTGGCGGACTCGAGCAGCCTGTTGAGTTCCCTGGCTATATCGTGGCCCTGGGCATTCTCGACCCTGTAGCCGAAGCCTTTGGCGAAGACGCGCAGACCTTCCAGCTTGACCTCGTTGGGCTCCCCGTGGATACGGTAGACGAAAGTCTTGGGGTTGGGGGAAGGCACGCCGTTCATCCTGCCGCCGGTTCCCACATATTCGGCGACGGTCCTGTTGGCGAGCAGCATGAACTCCTCAATCAGCCAGTTGGCCTCCTTGGAGACCTTTTCATAGACATCGACCGGTTTGCCGTTCTCGTCCACGAGCACCTTCATCTCCGGACGGTCGAAATCTATGGCTCCCGCCTTGCGTTCCGCAGCCTTCATGATGCCGGCGAGACGGTTGAGCTCCCTTATCGCCATTGCAAGCGCATCGGATTCGGGAACGCTTTCGGCTTCAATGATTCTCTGTGCGCCGTCGTAGTCGAGCCTGCGATCCGAACGTATGACCGCGCGTCCCAGCCAGCGTGAAACGACCTCAGCCTTCGGGGTCATCTCGAAGACTGCGGAGAAGACGAGCTTGTCTTCATCCGGGCGGAGGGAGCAGAGCTTGTTGCAGAGCTTCTCCGGGAGCATGGGCACGGTACGGTCCACCAGGTAGACCGAAGTGCCACGGCTGCGCGCCTCCCTGTCCACGATGCTGCCGGGAGTCACGTAATGCGAAACATCGGCGATATGCACGCCCACCTCATAGTTGCCGTTGTCCAGCTTCCGGAACGAAAGGGCATCGTCGAAGTCCTTCGCGTCGGCGGGGTCTATGGTGAACGTGAGCCTGTCGCGGAAATCCTTGCGACCCTTGAGGTCTTCGGGGGTTATTTCTTCAGAAATGTCGTCGGCGGCATTCTCGACCTGGGGTTCGAAACGGTACGGCAGGTTGAATTCCGCAAGTATGGCATGCATCTCAGTGTCGTTGAGCCCGGGCATGCCCAGCACGTCGGTGATGACGCCGGAGGGGTTGGTGTCGCCTTTGCGCCAGCCTTCCACCACAGCGGCCACCTTCATTCCGGGTTCCGCACCCATGGACGCGGCCTCCTTCGGGTCCACGGATATGTCGTATGGCATGGAACGGCTCTGCATGAGCACCCATGCCTGGTTTCCCGCAGTATGGTATATGCCCACGAAAGGCTTGTTCGAACGTTCGAGTATCTCCACCACTTCTCCTTCGCGGCGGCGCTTGTCGTCCTTGACAGGTTTGTCCTTGGTCACGACGACCCTGACTATGTCGCCGTCGAGGGCGTGCCGGGTCTTCGAAGCCTTGACGAACACGTCATCCTCCTCACCTTCAACTATCACGAAAATATAGCCCTCCCGGGTCATCTGGACCTTGCCGGTGACTTCGGCCAAGGCCTTGCGGGCCGCCTGCTTTTTCCGGCCCTGCCGCAGCTGCTTGCGGTTGTTAGTCTGTTTCTGCTTCATAATCAGGCGCAAAGTTAGCAAATAGTTCGATACAACTGAAATAATTGCCTTTATTCCTGTGGGGGGAGAGGTATACGGTAGCGCCTCGGCATAACAAATAAATTTGTTCTGCGCTCGGCTTCTGCGTATATTTGCGGCCATTATGAGAAAGACGATATTCTGCGCTGCGGCGGCCGCACTCGCGCTGCTCACAGGCACCGGAGCGAAAGCCCAGACCAACCTCCAGATACAGTACGACTTCGGTTCAGACCGCCAGCACATCACCACCACGCTCGAAGGATTCTACAGCGACAGCTGGGGCAACACCTTCTTCTTCATCGACCACGACTTCAACTCCAGGAACGCGGCCGGACAGGTCATTGCGCCCAGCGGCACCTATCTCGAGATTGCACGCTGCCTGAACTTCTGGCAGAACACGGCGCTGGCACCACTGAGCCTCCACATCGAATATGACGGAGGCGTCTACCAGGGATATACCATAAACAACGCCCTCCTTGCTGGAATCGACTGGTTCATCCACAGCAAGGACTTCCGCAACACACTCAACTTCAAGCTACTATATAAATACATAGCCTACACCGACATCGAGTTCAGAAGCCGGGTTCCGCTGCAGTTCACCGCCGCCTGGACAATGAAAAACCTGTTCGGTCTCGGCGGACTGACGTTCACCGGCTTCGCGGACTTCTGGTGGGAGGACCACACCCTGCTCAGCGACCGCTACGGAGAGATTCTTCCACAGACCTCGCACTGCGTCTTCATCAGCGAGCCCCAGCTCTGGTACAACGTGGGCAGGCACTTCGGCTGCGAGAACCTCAACGTCGGCGGAGAACTCGAACTCTCCTACGATTTCGGCACGTTCCGGGGCTTCCGCTGCCGTCCCTGCGCCGGACTCAAGTGGGTGTTCTGAGCAGTTCGTCTGCAGGTGCAACCCGGGCCACCGGAGACTGCATGGCTCCACTCCTCATCATGAGTAATGTCACTGGCCGGTGACAGGTGAAAAGATTACTGTGCGGCGGTTTTCAAAAAATCAGCCCTGTAGTTGACTGTATGGCAGATTTTGCTGAAAAGCTTGCACACGCATCAATGTTTTTGAGACGACCTGTGGGCAGGCTGAATTCACAAACGTTTCATAGCTAGGTATTTACGTAAAGACTCCACACGCTGTTTTTTCATTGGTCCGGGCAGTCGACTTGACTGTGGCGGTCTCGAGCGAGGAGAGCCTTCGGCGATGCTCCCCACAGAGCGTGTCCGCCGCCCTGACACCATCTTGTCGCCGACGGGGATGCGGCACTGCGGCTCGCGAGGCGAAAACGAGGGACAAGCCTCCCTCGCCCGTAGTCCGCATCCGGCTCCATTGCGCAACTTGCCTTGCCGAGCGGACTGAATGGACGCCGAGCAGACTTTTCCCGTCTGCGAGACGCAATTGCAGACGCGCGGCTATATGGCAACGTGAAACTTGAAACCGCATTGCAGCCGCGAGGCGGAAGGACTGCGGAACATGAAATTCATCGGCTACGGCTAAACCCTCCGCACACGCATGGAAGAGGGCAGAAGCGCACAAATGGAACCGGATTCCTTCCATTTGCTACATTGACCCCTTCTTGAACGCCGTGGAAACTGCCAAGGTGAAGCCGATGAATTTCACGAAACATAGCGGCGGATAAAAATCTGCCTGAATGAAAGCCGGGACAATCAGATTGCAAATCATGCCGAACCGAACTGGACAACCGGAGCCGGGTTCCAGTTCGACTGGCGCGCAAAAGTATTTTTCATCCGCCGCTGCGGAGTCGGCCTGCCGGCAGTATAGGGTTGTGCGGGAGGTCTTACTGCCGGAGGCCGAGCTCCTGCTGCGGCAGCAGGGGGGGGTGGATTGCAAATCCTGCCGAACGGGGCAACCAGATTGCAAATCTGGTCGGACAAAAGCTGAACTGCAAATCTGATTAGACAGGGGGACTGCTGCGACAGGCGAAGGCGTCGAGGTTGGCCTCACGGAAAACAATGAAGAAGGGGATGGCCCAAAATGTGGAGCCATCCCCTTCATTATCGCTTTTCCGTCGGGCCGGAAAGCCCGGCGGAAAATATGCTAAAGCTTGTCGAACCTGACGATCTCGATTCCTTCAGACTCGGCTTTCGTAAGGTCGATGGTGAGCCTGTAGGTGGCACCAAGCTCCAGATTTTCAGCGAGCTCGATGTTATTGCTGCTGCTCAGTTTCACATACTCCGCAGCATTTCCTTCCACCTCGATTGTGCTCTCGGAACCGAAAATCTTTCCGGCCTCGTTGCCCCACGCGTTCTGCGCGAAGTACTTGGCGGAAATATAGTCATACCTGAAGCGTCCTCCCAGTGTGGTTCCGTCGGTCTCCTCAACAGCGATTCCAGTGAACTGGAATACGAGAGGCTCAACCTCTGCAAGACACCAAGCCGTCTTCTCATCGAAGCCTATCTGACTGGTCATCACAGGATTGGCGACTCCCCATCCGAGCATCCAAAGCGCACCCTCGGCGAGAGTGGCATCAGAACCGTCCTCCTTTACCTTGGTGAACTTCACGGTCTTGGCGGAAGTGCTGAGGTCGATGCGGTACTTGCCGCTGGTGGCGTTGAACGAAGCTCCGGTGCCGCCGACGGTCAGGTAGTCGGGATCAAGATAGTATGAAGACACGAACTCCATCAGGTCGATTCCGGTCACGGTAAGCGCACCGTGCTGCTCGAGGTCGAGGGTTACGGTGTAGTTGCCTGCGGTAACCATCTCCATCGGCTGTCCGTTGACGGTGATGTTCTCGGTGGGAATCTCCTGCTCGCCTACCTTCTCGAGAGAGAGCACGGCACCATTCATGACCATGTTGCTGCCGCTGTTGTCTACGGTGGTGTTGGTCAGGTCGAGGGTGAATCTGTAGACTCCGCCGTTCTCGAGCTCAACGCCTTCGGCAAGGTGGATGTTTCCGTCAGACTCTCCGATGGTCAGCAGAGGACTGTCGGTGGTGATGGTGCCGCCGCCGAACTCACCGCCCCAGGTCTTCTGGTGGAAGAACTTGAAGTCCACATTCGTGGTCGTCAGCTGGACGCCGGCGACGAGGGTAATCTGATGGACTCCCTTCTCAACCTGGGCGAGAGAGTATCCTGCAGCCTCGGGGTTCCATGAAGCGCTCTGCGCAAGGGTCGGCTTGCCGACGCAGGTTCCTCCGATGAGCCATACGGCTCCGGTACCGTCCTCATTCAGGGTCGCGTACTCGGTCTGGCTCTTCATGGCCTCGAAGAGGAAGTACTTGTTGGCCATATCCAGGGTAATCTTGTAGAGACCGTCCATGGGAAGGAAGGTGAACACGTTCGGGTTGTCAGTAGCCTCGATGTAGTCGGGATCGAGGTTCCAGTCGGCGAAGCCCTGCTCGTAGCCCGAGAATTCAATTGTACCGCCCTTGGTGAGACTTACGACAGCCTGGTAGTTGCCGCTGTCGGTCATAGTGGTGGTAGTACCGTTGACTTCAATGGTCACGAAAGGAGACGCCTCGAAGGTCATGGTGTTGAAGGTAATCGTGTAGCCTCTCTGGCTGTAGGAGAAGGGAATCTCTCCGGTGGCGTCGAGAGCCACGGCTCCGCTGGCCCAGCCGAAATTCAGGACATTGTCGGTATCGGGAACCGGCGTGGTCTTGATGGTGGCGTTGCACTGTGCGGGGAAGTCATCCTCTACGGCATAGGTATGCTTCTCTCCCGTGGGCATCATCCTATATTCGGTGCCGTCGGTAGTGGTGAGGGTGAGATATTCGAACTCGGGCCTGGTCACCGCCACATATACGGTGTCGGCGGTAATCGCCTGGCCGACATTCTGGGCGAGGAACACGAGAGAGGCGTTTCCGTCAGGGATATCCTTGAGGAAAGGCACGTTGAGCCATCCTTCGTATGTTCCGTTGGTCTTGGTCCTGATGGTTGTGTCAGCCACGACGTCCTTATCGAACAGGAGCTGGGCCTTCAGGGTGGACAGGTCGAAATCGCTGTCGCTGACGTTCACGGAGAAAGTGAGCCTTCCTCCCATGTATGCGGCTTCGCTGGAGCTCTCCACGGTCATATCCGGTCCTTCCTCGGCGAAGACATACTCGAACTCTTTCTGGCAGGACACCAGGGCGGATGCCGCTGCGAGAGAGACTATAGCTGTTTTAATTATCTTTTTCATTTCTGTTCAGTTTAATCAAGTTAATCCTGCCAAAGCAGTGAAACCAGAGACTTCGCAGGAGCGGTGCACCTTACGGTATAGTCACCTCCGGTCGTGAACACCAGGCTCTGCTCCTCGGAATTCTTGTTGAGTATGATGACTCCGATAGAACCGTCGGGGTTCTCAAAGGCGAGATACTCCACATTGTCGGACTCATATCCGGAAGTGCCTATGCGCACGGCACCGGGCCTGATGACCCTGGATGCGTGGGCAATCTGATAATAATGAGTCCTGTAGGTGATGGTCTTGTAGTCGGCAGACGAGATGTCCACGGCACCGAAGCAGGTCTTGCAGGAGCCGGGAGCGGGGCTGAAAGGCCCTTTGTTCTCATCCAGCATCAGATTCCAGAGGGTCACACCCTTGCCCATGCGGGACAGGGTTCCGATGAAGATTGAGGAGAAATCGTTGATGAGACAGCCGTCGAAGGAATAGTTCCACTCTCCGATTGACGCCTCGGTAAAATAAATCTCTTTGTCGGGATAGTTGGCGACTATGCGGTCGAGCTCGGTAACGCTTCCGCCGTAGTTGTGCCATGCGGAGCCGGCGACATATTTCGAAGCCTCGGCATCCTCATATATACGCATGGGATAGCCGTCCTGACCGTTCGCATTGTCGTAGTTGAAGTTGTGGTCGAACACCAGAATCTTGGTGTCGAGGCCGGCAGCTTCAAGCGCGGGGCCGAGACCCTCCTTGATGAAGTCGCGCTGCTCGTCCCAGTTCATGTGCATGGACATGGAGTTGCCGTAATTCAGAGGCTCGTTCTGCGGAGTCACCGCATAGATGTCGAAGCCCTGACCCTCCATATACTGAATCCACTTCACGAAATACTCTCCATAGACCTCGTAGCAGTCTTCCCTGAGCGAAGAATTGGTCCAGCTCTCGGGAGTCTTCATCCACAGAGGGGCAGACCAGGGAGAGCCGATAATCTTCACATCGGGGTTGATGGCGTAGATTTCCTTCAGCACGGGAATCAGATACTTCACATCGTCCTCATGGGGCGCGAAGTTCTTCAGAGGGTCGTCGGCAGGGCCCTCGGTATCGCACCAGGTGAACTCGGCTCCGCTAGCCGGGAAATCGGAAGCTCCGATGGATACGCGGATCAGGCTGGAGCCTATCCTGTCCTTGGAGAAGAGCTCTGTCAGGAAAGCCGTGCGGTCCTCCTGGGACATGTGCATCAGGTTGTAGCTCGTGGCTCCGGTAATCGCAGCGCCGAAACCGTCCACGGTCTGATACTTCTGGCCCTTGTCGATGTTCACGACATAAGGGGACATGCTGCCGGCCTCACCGAACTCGAGGCCTTCGGCCTTGAACAGACGGGACTGGTCGGCAGTCGTGGTCCAGCTCAGGACATCGCCCGTCACCTCCACGGGAGGTTCGGGCTCGGAACCGCCTCCGCCGTTGTTGTTCTTGCCGCCTTCGGAAGGATTGCAAGCCGCGAACACTGGCAGCAGGGCTGCCAGTATCGCGATGTACTTTTTATTCATGTTCATGGATAATCAATCTGCTAATAACCGGGATTCTGCTCCAGGTTGGGGTTGTTGTCCATCTGGGTCGTAGGAATAGGCATCAGGATGGTCTCCTCGGTCAGAGGATACCTGGTCTGCCAGTATGAGTCCTCGAGAGGCATCGCATCGTGAACCTCGGCGGCCTTTCCGTGCCTTACGAGGTCGAAGAAGCGGAAGCCCTCGAACGCGAGCTCGAGACGGCGCTCATCGAGCACGGCGTCAATCATGGCATCCTGGCCTGCAGGAGCGCTAATGGGAGCAAGCTTTGCTCTTGTCCTGGTCTTGTTGACATATTCCGTCGCGCCCGCAAGGTCGCCGGTCATCGCAAGAGCCTCTGCATGGAGAAGATAGATCTCACCGAGACGCATCAGGATGATGCTGCTGGCGTTGGTCGGGCACTTGTGCATGAAAGCATAGTTGTCTTTAGGATAGTAGTTGCTCCATGTGCACTCGTCCCAGATGATGCTGGCGTTCATTCTCTCGGTGTCGCCGGCTTCCTCGTAGGCCGCAATCAAATCCCTTGAAGGGGTGATCCACTTGGCCCAGGTGTAGCTGTCATCAGGGTTGTAGTAGTTGCGGTGGAACATCATCCATACCCAGTTTCCGCTCTCACGGCTATAGGGAACCTCGAAGATTGACTCGGAAGTATGGTGAACGGCATTGTTGTCATCGTAGGCCCAAAGGTCACCGTAGTTCTCGCAGAGTGAGTAGGCGGTGAAGGCCTCCACTGCGGCGCAGCACTCGGCAACCTTCGCCCAGTCCTGCCTGGGAGCCTCGGCATATACCCTGGCAAGCAGGCCGTAAGCGAAACCCTTGGAGAACACGCCCTTGTTTGCGGGATCGGGATCCGGGGCATACTGGCAGGCGTAGGTGAGGTCTTCGATTATCTGGTCGTAAACCTCAGCCCTGGGAGTCCTTGCAGGGAAATATTCGTCATAGACATCCTCAATGTTCTCTGCTGTGATTGCGGGAGGAATCGTGGTGACCACGGGGATGTCGCCCCAGAGCTGGCTCATGCAGTAGAGGTTGTATGCCCTCCAGCAGAGAGCCTCGGACTTCCACTGGTCATGCTCGGTCTGGGTCATCGACGCATCGGTCTCCTTGATTCTGTCAATGTTGCAGATAATCTGGTTGGCGTTGCTGACCTGGTTCAGGAAATAGGTCCAGTCCCTGGTCACGTTCTTGTTCTCGCCGTCGACGTTATTGCCCTCGATTGCGGCTATTTCACCTGTACTGGGAGAGCCGCAGTAGGCGTTGTCGGCACGGCACTCGGAATATACCAGCCAGTCCTGATAGCCGGCCTCCTGGATATTCCTCACATAGTTGTTGTAGATAGCGTCGCGCAGACCGAGCATGTCAGCCCTCGAGGTGTACTGGCTCTCGGAAGTCTCCTCGTCGTCGCTCACGGTCACATTGCCCTCATTGAACGAAGTGCGCGGATAGAGGTCAAGGACGCATGAAGACATTGAGGCAAGACATGCGGCGGCAGCTATATAGAAAATTATCTTTTTCATTTCTGTCTCTGTTTAGTTTATTAGAAATCCACGTTTACGCCGAAGGTCACGGTCTTCACGTTAGGATAGGTACCCCAGTCGATTCCCATGCTGGTGGCGCTGGTGTACTGGCTCATCTCAGGGTCGTAGCCCGAGTAGTTGGTGAAGGTGATCATGTTGTTGAGGGTGATATAAGGCTGGATTCTGGAGATGTTGAGCTTCTCCTTCAGCCAGGGGCCCGAGAAGTCGTAGGACAGGGTGATGTTCTTGATCTTCAGATAAGAACCGTCCTCGACCCAACGGGTGGAAGCGCGGAGGTTGTCAAGCTCGCCGGCCTTGGGGATGTCGGTCACCTGTCCGGGAACCTTCCAGCGGCGGAGCACGTCGGTAATCTGGTTTGCACCGTTGTACATTCCGACCATCTCGATCTTGGAGGCGTTGTAGATGTCATTTCCTACGGAGCCCGTGATCAGGAAGCTGAGGTTGAAGCCCTTCCATGAGAGGGTGTTGGTCATACCGAAGGTGAACAGAGGGTTGGCGTTGCCGATATACTGCTTGTCGCTGGAGTTGATCTTGCCGTCGCCGTTGAGGTCCTCATAGATCATCATACCGGTCTCGGGATCCACGCCCTCGGCCTTGTAGCCCCAGAACATTGACAGAGGCTGTCCGGGAGTCATCCTGACAACGTACTCGCTCAGGGCCTCGGAGGTCTGGGTGTAATAGTAGACCTGCTGCAGCTGGAGCTTCTCCAGACGGTTGCGGTTCAGGGAGATGTTGAAATCGGTGTTCCAGGTGAAGTCCGGACGGTCGAAATTGACTGAAGAGACCGCGAACTCGAGACCCCAGTTGGACATCTCTCCCTCATTGCGGTAGATGCTAGGATAAGGTGAAGGCAGAGGCACGTTCATGAGCATGTCCTTCGTGTACTTGTAGTATCCGTCGAGGGTGAAGGTCACCCTGTTGTCGAGAATCGCGAAGTCGATACCTACATTGGTCTGGGTAGTGGTCTCCCAGGTGAGATCCTTGTTTCCGATGTTGGACTTGCCGCCGAGCGTAGGAACAGCCTCGGCATAACCGTCAGCAGTCCAGTCATAATAGTTGGTGCTGTACTCCTGAACCCAGGCGTAGTCTGCAAGACCTGACTGGTTACCTGACTGGCCCCAGCCTGCACGCAGCTTCAGGTCGCTGATCCAGCTGATGTCCTCCATCCAGGGCTCGGCAGAGATACGCCATGCCGCTGAAACTGAAGGGAAGTAGCCCCACTTGTTGCCGGGAGCCAGCTTTGAAGAACCGTCGGCACGTACATTGGCCGTGATGTAGTACTTGCTGTCGTAGTTGTAGGATACACGGGCGAGGTAGGACATGATGGCCCATTCGGCATAGCCCTGTGACTGGCCGCGCAGGCCGCCCTTGTTACCTCCGTTTAGACCCCAGATCACGTTATTGTAATCAGGAGAGAAATAGCTCCTGGAGCCGCTGAGGTTCTCCCATCTTGAGGTGGTCGCGGAAGTACCGCCCATGGCCTCGAAGTTGTGGACTCCGTTCCAGCTGTTGTTGTAGGTAAGGATGTTGTCGTATACCATCCTCATGTCGTCAGCCCTGGTGGAGCTGGCGGTACCGTGCTGGGTGCGTCCGTAGGAAGTGTGGATGGGGTCAAGGAAAGAATAGTCGTGGGTCCACCTGCGGTCCATCGTTACGGTGGACTTGAAGTTCAGGTTCTTGGTGAACTTGATGGTGGCATAGCCCGTAAGCAGCAGACGGTCGGTCTGGTTGTAGTTGTTCTCGGTCCTGGCCTTGTTCTCGGCAGGAGTGGTGAGGTTGGCACCATAGAAGGTGTTCCAGTACCAGTCGGGGTTCTCCTCGCTCCAGATTTTTGCGTAGGTAGGGGTGTTGATTACAGAAAGCACGACGCCGGCGCGGTTGGAACCGGTTCCGGAGATGATGCCGTTGCTCTTGTAGGAAGAGTAGGCCATGTTGGTGCCGACTGAAATCCAGTCGAAGAGGTCGGAATCCACGCTCGCCTTGAAGTTGTATCTTCTGTTGTAGGCCACGTCGATGATACCTTCCTCATCGGAATATCCGCCGCTCAGATAATAGCGGATCTTGTCGTTTCCGTTGGAAACGGAGAGCTGGTAGTTCTGGGTGATACCGGTCTGGTAGGTCTCCTTGAACCAGTCGGTCTCATCCTTGAGTCCGTCGGGCAGGGTCGCCGCTCCGATTTCGTCCATCAGGTCCTTGTACTGCTCGACGTTCAGCACATCGTAGGTCTTTGTCACATTGGAGAGTCCTACATAGCCGCTGAAGTTGATCTGGGGACCGGCGCTGATCTTGCCCTGCTTGGTGGTGATGAGAACGACACCGTTCGCTGCGCGTGAACCGTAGATGGCGGCCGATGACGCATCCTTGAGGATGGACATGCTCTCGATGTCGTTAGGAGAAAGGTATGCGATCGCATAGCTTCCTTCTCCGACGGGCACGCCGTCAACAACATAAAGAGGGTCGTTGCTGGAAGCGATTGAAGATGCACCTCGGATTCTGACCGTCATGCCTCCCCCGGGGAGACCGCTGGTCTGCTGAACCTGGACGCCGGCCACCTTTCCCTGGATGAATCCGGAGGCCTCGGATACCGGACGGAGCTTCATGTCCTCGTTGGAGACGACTGAAACCGCCGTTGTCAGGTCCTGCTTCTTCACGGTACCGTAACCGATGGCCACGGCGCCTTCAAGAGCTGTAGCCTCCTCACCGGAGACCACGTCGATGACGGCTCTGCCGCGCACCGCTTCGGTAACCGTCTCATAGCCCAGCGAGTAGAACTCGAGAGTCACATCGGGGCCCGATACGGTAATGGAATATTCTCCATTCTCGTCAGTGACCACACCGTTCGTGGTGCCTTGCTCCATCACCGCCATACCGATGACAGGAAGGCCGTTCTGGTCGGTCACTGTACCTTTGACAGAATGCTGCTGGGCGAAAACTGATACGCTCAAAAACAGCAACGCAAGAGTTAGAATCTTCCTCATACAGTCTTACATTAGTGTTATCAAGTTTAATTTTTAAAAAATTTTACGTATCAAACGCAAATTCACGCCAAATTTACAAAAATTATCTGGATTTTGAACTTTTTTTGTAAGCAATTTGAACATATTGCAAAAACGGCCGGACGGTTTGAGCCGTCCGACCGTTAGGATTTCGAGTCCGGATGGAGCAGGAGTTCCCGCTTCCGGAGTACTATATCAGAGGCTCCGCAGTCATTGCGGCGGGCTGCGGTATGCCCATGAGTTTCAGAATCGTAGGAGCGACATTGCAGAGAGCTCCGTCCCTGACCGTCTTCACCTCGTCGCCCGCACCTATCACGATGAACTGCACGGGATTCAGGGAATGTGCGGTATTCGGGGTGCCGTCATCGTTGACCGCATGGTCGGCGTTGCCGTGGTCGGCGGTAAGCAGAACCACATATCCGTGGGCGAGCGCCGTGGTGACAACCGCCTCCACGCAGCCGTCAATGCATCCGACCGCGTTGCAGATGGCACCGTAGACTCCGGTGTGCCCCACCATGTCGCCGTTGGCGAAATTGAGGATGACCATGTCCTCCTTCTCCTCGCGCAGCGCGGCGCAGAGCTTGTCGGCAACCTCAATCGCGCTCATCTCGGGCTGGAGGTCGTAGGTGGCGACCTTCGGGGAGTTCACAAGTATGCGGTCCTCGTTCTCGAACGGGGTCTCGCGGCCGCCGTTGAAGAAGAAGGTCACATGCGCATATTTCTCGGTCTCGGCAATGCGGAGCTGGCGCTTCCCGGCCTTTGCGATGGTCTCCCCGAGGGTATCGGTCACCTCCTCCTTGTCGAAGAGGATGTGCACCCCGGTGAAGGAAGCGTCGTAGGGAGTGAGGCAGCAGTAATAGAGGGGCAGCGTGTGCATTCCCTCCTCGGGCATGTCCTTCTGGGTGAGCACGGAGGTGAGCTCGCGCGCACGGTCGTTGCGGAAGTTGAAGAAGATCACGGCATCATTGGCCTCAACCTTGGCGACGGGAACTCCGTTCTCGCATATCACCGCCGGCTTCACGAACTCGTCGGTCACGTCGGCATCGTAGGAAGCCTGCATCGCCTCGACGGCCGAGCCGAACTGTGCGCCCTTACCCTCGACGAGCATGTCGTAGGCCTCCTTGACGCGGGCCCAGCGCTTGTCGCGATCCATCGCATAGAAGCGTCCGCAGACCGTGGCTATCCTGCCGGTGGTCGCAGCCATCTTCTCCTCGAGCTCCTTGATGAAGCCCATTCCGCTGTGGGGGTCGGTGTCGCGGCCGTCCATGAAGCAGTGGACATAGACCTTGTCGAGACCCTCCTGCTTCGCGACAGCCAGGAACTCATAGAGATGATCCAGGCTGGAGTGCACTCCGCCATGGGAGCAGAGGCCCATGAAATGGAGCTTGCCGCCACTGGTCTTCACGTAGTCGTAAGCCGCACGTATCTCCTTATTGTCGAGGAGCTTGTGATCACGGCATGCCATGTTGATCTTCACGAGGTCCTGATATACCACGCGGCCGGCGCCGAGGTTCATGTGTCCCACCTCGGAGTTGCCCATCTGTCCGTCGGGAAGCCCCACATACTCGCCGCACGCCTGAAGATGCGACATGGGATATTTCGCACGGAGGCTGTCGATGAAGGGGGCACCCTGGGTGTAGATTGCGTTGGAATGGTCGTGCTTTCCTTCGCCCCAGCCATCCAGAATCATCAGAAGTACTTTTCTGTTCATATCGTCTTTGTTTTTTGAATTTTACTCATCCGCATCCTCGGACAGCAGGCCGCGGCCGAGCAGCATGGCCCGGGAATCCGGCTCGCGTCCCATGAACTCCTTGTAGAGCTCCATAGGCTCCTCCGAACCTCCCCTCTCGAGGAAAATCTCCCTGAACTTGCGCGCCAGCCCGAGGTCCCAGGTGCCGTTCGGCGAATTCAGGAATGCGCTGAACGCGTCCTTGTCGAGCACCTCGGCCCAGAGGTAGCCGTAATATCCGGCCTCGTAGCCGCTGGAGAAGATATGATTGAAATAGGTGGTGCGGTAGCGGGGCGCGATTTCGGGAATCAGCCCCATCTCCTCGCATACCTTCTTCTCGAAGCCGGCCACGTCGATACCGTCCACGCTCTCCAGCTCATGCCACTTCATGTCCAGGATGGCCGCCGCGCAGAGCTCGGTGGTCATGAAGCCCTGGTTGAACTTCAGGGAGTTGTTGATCTTCTCCACGAGCTCCACGGGAATCACCTCGCCGTCGGAATTCTTCGCGTATACCGCCAGCAGGTCGGGCTGGAACGCCCAGTTCTCGTTGAACTGCGAGAACATCTCGACATAGTCGCGGGTCACATTGGTTCCGCTCACGGAAGGATATGTGCACTTCGAGAGCAGTCCGTGCAGGGCGTGGCCGAATTCGTGGAACACGGTCTGCACCTCGTCGATGTTCATGTTCTCGGAGAGGTTGCCCACGTTCACGATGATGGGGCGCACGTCATTGCCTTCGGCGTCAACGTACTGCTGGCGCACATTGTTCATCCACGCCCCTCCCCTCTTGCTTGCGCGGGGGAAATAGTCGGTCGTGAATATGCCCACGAAGGAGCCGTCGGCGTCGGTAATCTTATAGGTGTCGACCCCGGGGTTGTAGACGGGCACGCCGTCTATCTTCTCGGCGTTGATGCCGTAGAGAATCTGGGCCGCACGGAAGATGCCGTCACGCACTCTGTCCACATTGAAGTAGCTGCGCACCTCGTTCTCGTCGAGGTCATATCTGGCCTTGCGCACCTTCTCGGCGTAATACCACCAGTCCCAGGGCTCTATCTTCGACCCTTCGGGCAGCAGGCCGGCCTTGACATCCTCGTCCATCAGGACCTGCATGTCGGCGAGCTCCTCCCGGGCCTTCGCCACTGCGGCGGTCATGATTCCGCCGAGGAAAGCGTCCACCCTCTCGGGAGAGCCGGCCATCTTGTCGGAAAGTATGTAGTCGGCAGGAGTATCATATCCAAGCAGCTTCGCCTTCTCGATGCGGAGCTTCATGACATCGAGTATGAGACTGCTGTTGTCATACTCGTTGCCGTTGGCGCCGCGAGAGGTGTAGGCCTCGTTGTACTGGCGGCGCAGTTCCCTGTCCTCGGTCGTGGTCATCTTCGAGGGATACTCCGAGACGCTGAATCCGAACTTCTCCGCGAAGGCGTTGGACTCGGCCAGGATGTTGTTGCCTATCTGCTGGGTCTTGGTCGCGATTTCGCTGTTGATTTCGCGGAGCCTGTCCTGGGTCTCCTCGGGAAGATCGATTCCGTTGCGCCTGAAATCGTCGTAGTACTTCTTGAGCACCACCTGCTGTTCCCTCGTCAGTCCGCTCTGGTCAGCCTCGTAGATTGCCGCCACGCGGTTGTACAGCGCCTTGTTGAAGGCTATGTTGTCGCTATGGCCGCTGAGCAGAGGAAGCGCTTCGGCCACCACGGCGTCCAGCGAATCGCTGCGGTCGGTCTCGCTGACGTTGTAGAGCACGCCGGTGACTTTCGACAGGATGTCGCCCGACAGTTCCAGAGGCACTATGGTGTTCTCGAACGTGGGAGTGTCGGGATTGGAGGTGATTGCCTCGATTTCGGCATTCTGCTGCTCGATGCCCTTCTGGATTGCGGGGATGTAGTCCCCTACCTCAATCTCCTCGTATGGAGGGATGCCGTAGGGGGTGTCCCATTCGGCCAGGAAGGGATTCTTTTCACTGCACGCCGTCATGATCAATGCGATGCTGATGATGGAAATGATTCTCTTCATATTATTCATTATAAACTATACCGTCTATATTGTTGACGGTCACCTGGATTCTGCCCTGATAGAGCGTCAGTATGCCCGTCACGTCGATGGTCATCTCGCCTGCAAGCACTTCGGGACGTATCTCCGTATCCGCAAAGCGGCAATACCCGCTCGTGCGGATCTGCACGCAGGTTCCGTTTCCACCGGGCTCGGTCGAGAAATACTGGCTGACGGAATATGCCGCCCTGTCGATGCCGTCGTAGCCCTCGCCCGAAATGGGGTTGATTCTGTCCTTGTAGTCACCGACAGTGCCGTGGTTGTAGTCATTGGCGTTGCCGATCTTGACATCATCCCATATTCCCGACTGCAAATATAAGTCCATTTTTTCTTCCGACATCGCCCAAGTGGTGATTCCGGTGTCCGCTCCCGAGATGAATATGCGGTTCGAAGACGCCTTCTTGTCCTTGTTGGAGTCGATGTAGAGCAGGGCGAACGCCTCGTTCAGCTCGCCGGCCTTGTCGTAGGTGTAGTCGATATAGCCGTAGGAGAGGTTCCTGATGGTCACGAGCTTGCCGAGGTAGGGATTGGTGGCCTGGGTGTCGTCGGACTCCGGAAGGTCGGAGACATCCAGCACTATGGGCTCCACTTCACCCTCGACCTCACCCTTGAACACATGCGTGTCAATCAGAATCGAAGACTCGATATATGAAGTCTCGTAGGTGTCATCCGTACCGTTGTTGAAGCCTATCTGGACCATTCCGTTGCCGGAACCGGCCTTGTAACCGTACATGCCGAGCTCCAGTCCGTTGCAGTCCACATAGATGCGCTGGCCGGGAAGATAGTCGTTGTATAGACCGTTCTTGCCGAGCTTGATCTCCATTCCGCCTGTCTCGTCCTGGATGTAGAAACTCTTGTAAAAGTTGCCGTAGCGGTCGGTCGTGCTCACTATGCCGGAGATCACGATATTCTTGTCGACTGTCCAGGGCTTTCCCGTCTCGTACATCGCCGCAAGCTCGGCGATTGTAGTATTCGCCTCCATGTCCACGGGCTGGTTGACCGCGGGCTTGTCGTATTCTCCGGTGAACACAGGCTGCCACTCCTCCTTGAGAGACTGGCAGGAGCTGAAGGCCAGAAGCGCCGCTGCAAAAATCAATATCTTTTTCATACTCTTAGAATCTGAAGTAGACGTTCAACATATAGTTCGCTCCGTACATGTAGAAATACTTGGGGTCGAAGCGGTAGTAGCGGTCCTTGTTGTAGCTGCTGATAAGACGGGTCTGCTCGTAGCCTCCGGTCTTGACGTTCTTGTTGTTCAGCAGGTTCTGCATGTTGAGAGAGAAGCCGAGCTGATAGTCGCCAATGTACCAGCTCTTGCCTATGCTCAGGTTGAGCAGGAACGCGGGGTCGAATCTCTCCTGCTCGGTCATGTAGTATACCTCCCCGGGAGTGACCTTCCCGTCACCGCCGCCGCAGGCGAACGCCGTGCGGTAGAGAGGGTTCATGTCGAGATAGGAATTGGCGAAATACTGCCCGGTGAGCTCGAAGAACCAGTAGTTGATGTTGTAGTTGAGCCCGATCGCCGCGGCGAGCTGGGGAGTCGACGGCACATAGTGCTTCGTCTCGCCCTCTATAATGTAGTTGCCGTCGGCATCCTCGTCATATACGATGGTTCCGTCGTCGAGATAGCCTGCGACCTTATATATGGGTGTGCTCTTCCAGAACGGCACGTCCTCGTCGCGTATGATCTCGGCGTTGTTGTCGACGGTCTGAACCATGTGAGGGTTGCTCGTGTAGACGTACTCGCCCCAGCTCAGCACGCCGCTGATGCTCAATCCCTCGACGAACAGAGGCACCTGCACTCCGAGCTCGATTCCCATGTGGCGCTGGTCGATGCCGGTCATCGCGAAGTTGGTGAACGAGTGCTGGGAGTCGTCGTAGAAGCTCATCACGTCAGTCTGGTCGTTGATCTTGGTGTAGAAGCCCGTCACACGCACATTGTAGCCGCCGTTGTTGTACTGGTAGTTCACGTCGGAGGAGAAGGTCTTGACCGTGGTCAGACCGTCCACCATGGTGTTGCGGGTACGCGCTGAGACGAACGACTGGCTGAAGGTGGGAGCGTCGTTGTAATAGGCGACGTTCGCTGAAACCCTGTGGCCGCCGGTCATCTCGTAGGCGAGATTCAATTTGCCCGACCAGGTCAGGAACTGCGCCACGTCGGACTTGCCCTTCGAGGTCACGGGGTTGCCGTTCTTGTCGTAAGTCGTGAGCACGCGGCCGCCGTATTCCATGGGCTGTCCGTTGTCGTCAAGGCCCGCGAACAGACCCTTGCGGACGAGGCCCTCCCTCCAGAAGGATTCGTAGCCCACGCTTCCTGAAAGGCTGGCGCTGAAGGTGCCGAGGGTGTAGGTGCCGCTCGCCCAGAGGTTCGCACGGCGTATCTGCGCGAGATAGTCGTAGCCGTACTTGCCGCCGGTGGTTATACGCTCGGCTTCGCCGTTGGCGAGGAAGTAGTCGAGATCGTTCTGAATCAGTGCGGCGTTGGAAGCGAAGTCACGCTCGGCGAAGGAGTCGATGTTCAGGTAGTACTGGCCGCCGAGCAGGTCGTTCATGAGCTTGTAGTTCTCGGTGCGGTTGTACTTGAACTGGGCGCCGGCCCTGAGGTTGAAGTGGCGGTCGATGTCCCAGTCGATGCTGCCCACGAGGTTCACATCATTCTGGTCCACACGCCTTTCCTCAAGGGCGTACTTGCTGCGACCCTCCGGGTTGGCATAGTTGACATTGTAGAGCCTGTCCCAGTTGAGGTGCTGGTAGTTGTAGTATTCGGGTGTGTGGTGGGTCCACGCGTACCTGGCCCACTCGGCCTTCTCGAAATTCACGCGGTTGTAGTCATCATCCTCGATAAAGAAGTATGAGGGGAGGTTCTTGTAGTAGTCGGGACGGGGATCCTGCGCGTCGTACCAGTCGAGAGCGGTGTAGCCGTTGTATCCGGTGCGGTAGAGCAGGGTCGCGGAAGCGCTGAAGTCCTCGCTCGGCGTGTAGTCGTACTTCAGGGTCACGATAGGCTCGAAGGTCTTGCGCACGCGGGAGTTGCGGACCTTGCCGTTCTGGTAGCCCCAGTTGGAGTTGTACATGTTGTCGCCCATCAGATCGTAGACCTCCTGGGTGGACGCGTTCTGCGCGCCGCGGTTGCCAGGAGTTACGAAGGCGGTAAGAGAGAGTCTGTGGGCGTCATTGAAGCGCTTGCTGGCTCCGGCGTAGAATGCGAATGAGCGGTAGTACAGACCTTCCACCCAGTCGTTGCCGCCAAGACGCGCGGAGGCGTTGAACGCATACGACCAACCGTTGTCAAGTTCGCCGGAGGCGTAGGTCGCCATGAGGCGCAGACGGTAGAGAGCGGAGTTGGTCAGCAATGAGAAACGCCAGCCGGGACGCACGTCGTAGGGCTGGCCGGAGATATTGGTCAGGCCGTTGTAGCCGCTGATTCCGTAGGGAAGCTGCTCCAGTCCGAGAGTCGCGTCCTTCGAGCGCATGGCCTCGTTGAGTCCGCTCCAGAGAGAGAACGGGGTGTAGCCGGTGAGCGCGTCGTTCATGGGCACTCCCGCGAGATACACGTCCTGGGATTCGGAGGCGTAGCCCCTGTTCTTGAAGCGTATCGCGCTGAAGCCGTAGCCGACCATGTCGGCGTAGACGTCGTTGTTGGCGTAGAGTATGGTCGGGGCGTCGGAATATCCGGTGTCGTCGAGGTCGAATTCGGCGAAGCTCGACGCGTCAAGCTCGCTGGATTCGAACGACTGGGAGGGGCCGAGGGTCACGAACATCAGGTTGCGCACCAGGCCCTGGACGACTTTCACGTTCACGCGTGCGGGCACATAGCCGTCCGCGCTCACGTCGATAACATAGTTGCCGTCGGCGAGGCCTTCGAAGAGGAACCTGCCGTCGGAGGAGGTGGTATATGAGGACAAGGCCGCGTCTTCCTGCGAAAGTTCGACGGTCGCCCCCTGTATCGGAGCGCGTCCAGCACGGCTGACCACCGTAGCCTCTATGCCTCCGGTCGGAATCTGCGCCATTGCGGCGAACGACAGCAGCGCGGCTGCCATTGACAGAATTGCCTTTTTCATCTTATTTTCCGATTACGATGTAGGTGGGATAATGGTCGGAGTAGCCTCCGATGAACGCACCGTTGGAGAAGGTGCGGAAGGGCGTGCCCTTGTACTGCCCGCTCTGCTGGGTCATGAAGGACTTCTTGAACACGCGGCCGTAGTAGTCATGCTTCTTGTTGACCTGACGCATCTTCAGGCCGCCGTCGGGTGCGGTCGCAAGGTTGTAGTCCACGAGGATGTTGTCGTAGATGTTCCAGACTCCCCTGTATGCAAGCGAGCCGTAGCCGTCCGCGAGCATGTTGATGAAGGGGGAATAGAAGTCGTCCGGGCCGAGCTCGCCGATTTCAGCCTTGCTGTGCATCCATACGACCATGCTCTCGTCGGTGGGGTTGTCGTTCATGTCGCCCATGACCACGACCTTGATGCCGGGAATCTCCTGTTTGAGCTGCTGCACGTGATTGTAGATGATCTCGGCGCCACGGGGACGGAGGTCGGCGCCCTTGCCTCCCACTCTCGAGGGGAGATGGGTCACATATACGGCGATGTCCTCTCCGTCAATCTGCCCGTGCACCATGAGGATGTCGCGAGTCTTGAAGGCCGCCTGCTCCTCCTCGTCAAGCGTGAACTCTATCCCGCTGTCCTCGAAGGTGAAGGGAATCGACTCGCTGTCGATGTAGGTGAACTGGTCGGGCCTGTAGAGCAGGGCCACGTCGATGCCTCGGGCGTCGGGGCTGTCGTAGTGGACTATCTGGTAGTTCGCCCCGGCGAGCTCGGGCTGGCTCACGAGATCCTCGAGCACGAGCCTGTTCTCCACCTCGCTGATGCCGAGCAGAGTATGGTACACTCCGTTTTCGTCCCTCATCGCGTTGATCACGCGGGCTATGTTGGCAAGCTTCTTCTCGTACTTGGGTTGGGTCCAGTTGTTCCTGCCGTCGGGAAGGAACTCCTCGTCGTTCTTGACGGGGTCGTCGTAGATGTCGAAGAGATTCTCGACATTGTAGAACCCTATGACATAGTTCTGCTTCTGGGCGAAGGACGACACGCCGAGCAGAAGGAAGACGGTCAACAGAAATATCTTTTTCATTGTGAGTTAAATATTGTTCAGTTCCACCAGTCGTCCACCTTTGACTCGACCTTGGCCGCCCACGCGTCCCCTATCTTATCGGGAAGATTGACGAAGAAGTCGTAGCCGAGTTTGTTCTCGAGCTCGTCGATGGTCATGGACTGTTTCATAATGGTGTTTCTGTCGTTACTATAGCTGTGATGCTCGAAATAGAAGGCTATTCCTATGTATCCTCCGGTCGTATTACCTATCGAGCCGCCTTTCTTGTAGCCGAGCAGGGCCTTGAAATAGCCTTCCGGCACGGTGCACTCGGCTCCGTTGTTGTCGTAGGCGACATCTTTGGCTCCCCGGATGTCGGCGCCCGTGACCACATAAAGGGTGTCGAGCGAAGATGACCAGTTGCGCACCATGCCCTCAAGACTCGCCCAGGCATTCTGGTTCAGACTGCCGAGCTGCGGAGTCATGTTGGTATAGTAGAAGGTGGTCTCGTTGATGCCGGGAGTCAGACGATCCGCCGACGGAAGCTGATGTCCGCGGTCATAGCTGCCGCTGTAGCTGTCGTTGATATTCGGCTGATATCTGGCCGGCACCTTGGGGTCATAGCCCCACTCGTCGGTGCGGTCGCCGTTGCCTATCAGACCCCTGTTGAGCGGGTAGGCAACCCACACGGCCAGCTTGTCGTCCGGACTGTAATAGTAGGAATAGTTGCGCACGGTCTTGCCGCCGCGCTCCATGTCATGGGTGATGAAGTAGAGACTTTCATCGTCCATTGCCGGGAGTTCCAGCCACTTGCCGGGAATATCGGACTTGATTTCCGACGAGCCGCCCCCTCCCGAACCGGAAGTTCCGTTCTGGGTGAATGTCGCCGAAGCGGTCTTGCCGCCCGCAGTGACGGTCAGAGTCAGACTTCGGGGGTCTTTCCCTTCGTTTTTCTCCCATGAAAGCACGATGTCGGACCTGCGACCCTCTCCGGCAGCAGGCTCGACGCTCGCCCACTGTTCCGCCGCTCCTCCGAAATCTATCGCAAGCGCCCACGGCCCTTCGGCATCGACGGTCACGAACTGGCTCGCGGCCTTGGTTCCGACCTCGTCGAGCGGTATGGAAACGGACGGCTCTCGGGCAGTTACGGTCTCCTCCGGCTTGGTGCAGGAGGAGACCGCAAATATGATGACTGCCGAAAGCGGCGCGAACAGCTTGGTTAAATTATTCAGCAGCAATGTGATGAATCTTGTTTACTCGCACACGATGGCGATTTTGTTGAATCTAACCTGCGCTTCAGCGGACTCGGCTACAATTTCACTTGCACTTCCGGTCCACTCTATCGTGAGAGTCGAAGAATCAACCGAGTAACTACCTCCGCCAACCAGCGGTGACAAATTCTCACAATAGCCGCTACCAGTGCAGAACAATATTATGTTAGTAATGTTCTTATCAGACTTTACGCGAAATGCAGAGCCTTTGTACACTCTGATATGATCCGGGTCTGCAGCCCTTGCATCATTGTTATTGCCATATTTATAGTACCCCAATGTTATCCCGTCGACTGTTGTCTCGAAACCGCCGCCATAAGTAGCATCAGTAGCCTCATTCCATGTCTGATAGTTACTGCCAAGATCAAATACAAGCGCATCTTCTGGAATATCCGGCCCTACTGGCTCAACGCCTCCATTATCCTTGTGTGATACTATCCGGCTTCCAGATGTAAATTCATAATCGTTGTAATATTTCATCAAACTGCCAACGACAACGACTTCATCTCCGACCTTTATCTGATCCGAAGAAGTAAACTTCTCGCCATCAATGTAATATCCCCTGAATACCATGAGCTCGTTTGCGCGGCTTCCGTCATCTGAGATATAGTATGTCGCATTGCCATACTGTCCGGTATCTATCTCGTCTATACTTGAAATTATTCCTTTTACATAGAGATCCGGAGAGCCGTTATTATTTGACCAACCATTATCGTCAATAGCAGCCAAAGCAGATATTACATCGTAAGGATTTTCCTCTGTACCAACCTCGCCCGGATCAGGTTTCGGATCGGGGTCTTCCCCACCGGAAGTCTGGCCGTTGATAGAGTAAATCTTGCTTCCTTTGGTGAACTCGTATGTCTCGAAGAATCTTGTGAGTTGACCTACTACAACAACTTCATCTCCAACCTCGATCTGATCTTTAGAGGTGAATTTTTCCCCATTGAGATAATATCCTCTGAAAACCTCAAGTTCAGCTGTTCCTTCTCCGTCAGAAATTACATAGGTCGCATTTCCATACTGGCCGGTATCAACTTCCTCAATTGAGGTAATTACACCCTTCACATATGTTTCAGGTGACACATTAGGATTATCGGCGTCCCCATAATACTGTCCGTCATCGATGAACTTATATGCAGCGGCGACATTGTAAGGATCTTCCGCAGTGCCGCTTCCTTCAGGAGTACCTGCGACAGGTGTCTCACCGGCCTCGACTTTCTCGATGGTGGCGTCAACGACCTCGTGCTTGTTTCCATCCTCGTACCACATATATGCTCCGCGAAGGGTTACCTTATCACCTTTCTTGAGAGTGTTGGCATAGTCTGAAGCATTGTTGACCGTCCATACGACGATGGTTCCCGTATCGTCTTTGAGGTCAAAGCTGCAATACTGCGTGTTGACAGAGCTGGACACCTCTCCGGTGAGTCTGTACATCGTGAAAGGATCAGCCGCCGCAATGAAATCCGAAACACTCACAGTCTCGATTCCATCAATCGATACCGGCTTATGGCTCATGACAACTCCGTCTGACAGCTGATGCTCATTCTTGCTGGAATAGAACTCATAAACACCCTTGATGCTGACGGAATCTCCCGTATGCATATCCATGCCAAGGAACTCATCCACATTCTCTCCGATAAATGGACATGAAATAGTTCCTGTCTCATCCTTGAGAGTGAAGCCCCAATATTTGACATCCGTCGCAATATCGCCGATCACTCCGGTGAGCACATACTCGTTCTCCGTATCAGCCTTCTCAATAAATTCGGCGACAGTCATACTTCCAGCCTCGCCTTCAGGCCCCTGCTGGAAGATGGTCAGCGTAGCCTTGTGCATGATGTCTCCATAGAAGACAATATCGAAGCTGCGGTTCGCCCCCGTGTTTTGTCCCACCTTGATGGAGATGGTCTGGTTCTCGGCCGAAGCCCCGCCGCTCGAAGGCTTTATGCTCAACCAAGAAGTGACCTCTCCTTCGTAATTCTGAACCGTCCAGTCCAGAGTGGCCTTAAGTTCGACGGTATATTCTCCGCCGTCCACGGGGATTTCCTCGGGCACATCAGATGAAACGATGGTGACCTCCTCAGGCCCGAGATCCACCGGCTTCTCACAGGCAAAAAGCATCGTCAGAGATGCCGCCGCCAAAGCTAATAGACTTTTATATTTCATAACCAAAAGATTAAAAATTGTTGCTTGTCCGACAAAGATAAGCAAATAACTGTAATTTCAACCCCCGACAGTGATGAAATATTTATTACATCCGCCGCGGCGGGCTCTCATGCAAAACACCTTTCGCAACAGCCTCGGCCCCACGCATCTCGATGGCCACCCGCTGCTACCGGTCTCCCGAAAACCGGGTGACCGGTCACGGCGACATGCTTTCCACATACGCAGACACGCTCCAGCCGCGACCGGCGTTCTACAGGAATCCGGCGATTCCGGAGAAGGACACCTTCTATATTTCGCGCCAAGGCAAGTTTAGATAATGAACTGCAGATATGGATATCAACAGGAAAGCTCAATCTTTCAGACAAGTTACAGGAACGACATACACTCCGTCTTCCCTAATCAGATACCCGATCCCCCCAAAAAACAAATATACGGCTAATGCTTTGATATTCCAATAAAAACAACAGGTGTTCGGTTATTTGACGGAATTTCGTTCGGTCATTTGACGGAAACCCGTCATTTCCGCAACAGCACCGGCAGCCCCCTGGTCAGGCAGCACACCAGGGCGATCAGAGCTATGCCTCCGCCGACATAGCCGATGAACTGAAGACCCATGCCGTCGCAGACCGAACCGCCGACGAGAGCGCCCGCGCCTATGCCGACATTGTATATCCCGGAATAGATCGACATCGCCACCTCGGTCCCCTGCGGCGCGTTCCGTATCACTTCCGACTGGAAGCTCAGGTTGAAGCAGCTTATTGCGAACCCCCAGAACACGCAAAGCAGCACCGAAGTCCATACGGCGGCCGCCGAGGCCTGCAGCAGGAGCAGGCAGGCGCAGATTCCGCCGACGGCATACATCAGAAACGCGGCAGGATACCTGTCATAGCTGTGCGAGAACACGAAGCTGCACGCTATCCCCACCACGCCGAAAAGCGTCAGGACCATCGTGATACCATTTCCTCCGATTCCGACGACCTGGGCGAGGAAGGGCTCGATGTAGCTGTAGCCGGTGAAATGTCCGGTGATCGCCACGACCGTGAGCAGGTATATCCATTTCAGCGACGGCGACTTCAGCAGGGCGGGCAGCTTGCGGAGCGTGAAGTTGCTCTCTCCGGAAGACCTGCGGAGCGTCAGCGCGAGAACCACGAGAATCAGCAGCGCGGCCGCAGCGATGATCAGGAAGGTCATCCTCCAGCCGACATACAGGCCGATGGTCCTGCCGAGCGGAAGTCCGACTATCATCGCGAACGACGAGCCGGAGACTATCAGCCCCAGCGCGGTCGAACTCCTACCCTCCGGGGCCATCCTCACCGCGAGCGGCGTGACTATCGACCAGAATATCGCGTGCGAGCATGCGACCCCGATACGCGAGAGCATCAGCATGTTGAAGCTCGTGGAGACGCCGGACAGCACATGGCTAACGATGAACAGAGCGACTATCGACAGCATCAGCTTTCTGCTCTCCGTCCTCGCGAACACCAGCATCAGCGGCAGCGAGGCGATCGCGACCACCCATGCATAGACGGTGATCATCATTCCCGCATGCGACTCGGCTATGCCGAAATCAGCGGCGATGTCGCTCAGCAGGCCGATCGGAATAAACTCCGAAGTGTTGAATATGAACGCGGCCAGCATCAGGCCGACAAGAGGGAACCATTGTTTCATTGCGCAATCCTTCACCCCGTCATTCACCTCCCGAAATTCAGCCTCTCCTCCGATCGGCTTTGTTCGAAGATGAAAGAAAAGTGTTCAACTCGTTTGCATCAATAATAGGAAGAGGATAATTTGACAGGCTGGTCCCGGCCGTCTTCACTACCAGAATGCCGCGCATGGTTCCAACTGCGACGCTGAGCAGGTGCGGCATCAGATGCTTGATGGTAAAGCTGCCGTTTTCATGAAAAGAAACGAAACCGGCAAGATTCTTCACCTCGAAAACGAATCTGTACACACTCTCAAGAACCGGTTCCTTTTTTAATTCATACCGGACTCCGAATGCTATGGATATCCTGTCTTTGTCCACTTCATCCAACTGCACCTGATTCATAAAACCGATTTGCAGGTCGTCCGGCCCGGACATATCGACCATCTCGCCCGAAGACATCATAAAACGGATTTCATCGACAGAAACCAGTCTCATCAGGATATTTACATTTTCAACGGCCATCACGAACTAATTTGAATAATATAAATAAGCGTTCCCCATAGTCTCACGGTCATAGAAGCTGTCGTCCCGCGCTTCCGAACGCCCGGCATAAACCGTTATCGGCACATACACATACTCAGCCGGCCTCACATGCCTGACTTCCACTATCGGCTCACCCAAAGCGGCCGAGATTTTAGCAAGCGTAGCCGTCGTGAATCCCCTCGACCCGGTAAGCCATCTCGAAATTTCCGATTCACGCTTACCCAGCAGGTCAGCCAAATTCCGCTGAGTCATGCCACGGGCTTTCAGAAGATCATGTATTCTATTGGCAATATCCATATTCAAGCTTACCTCCGCCTTTATCTCCGGAGCGGCTTTTGCCACGCATTGTTCAAACAGTGTGTTAGTCTTCATAATACCATTGCCTAAATTTCGATATCATCAACTATATCTTTCATGCCTTCAAAATCTTCCATATCAATTCCCGATTTCCTGACAGCAGCTTTAATTTTTCTTTCTACCGCCCTGAGTCCTATGACAATGCCATTCAGAACCACATCATCCTCAAGCCTCTGAACTTTTTTGACCCCGCCACCTCCTATTATCAGGATTCTTTCAGATATTCGTAAACAGTAGAGGCGCAGCGTACCGACAGCCTTGTTCCGCTGTCCGGATGTACACATGTTTAGGCGAATAGACACTTAAAAACTCCGATTCCATCACCAATTCGAGCCTCCCCATACTTCTGTTTTGGAATGCAAAGGTATTGAGAATTTCCATAATCGCCAAGAAAACTTAACTTTTTTGTCAAGTTTTCATTTCATCCTCCTCAGCACCCCCGTCGTCAGCGGAATCGCCAATGCGAGCGCGCAGAGGTCAGCCACGGGCTGGCATATCTCCACGCCGAGCAGGCCGAACCGCGCGGGAAGCAGGAAAATCAGCGGAATGAAGAACAGCCCCTGCTTGGCGGAGGCGAGCAGTATGGCCTTTCCAGGCTTGCGAATGGTCTGGAGCATCATGTTGCTGATGATCACCCATACGGTCAGCGGCATCGTGGCGAGCTGGAAGCGCAGGGCGGCCGCCCCTATCTGCACGACGTCGGCGTCCTCCTTCCTGAACAGCCAGATGATTTCCGGCGCGAAGACCATCCCGACCGCAGCGACGACGAGCAGGAACAGCGCACCGAATTTCACGCAGAACCGGAAGCCCTGCTTCACACGTCCGTACAGCCCCGCGCCGTAGTTGAAGCCGCACACCGGCTGGAAGCCCTGGCCGAAGCCTATGAGCGCCGAATTGAGGAAATGGCAGACGCGGCCGACTATCGACATCGCGGCAATCGCGGCGTCGCCGAACTGCCCCGCAGACACATTGAGGCACACGACCGCGAGAGCGCCCAGCCCCTGACGCACGAACGAAGGCAGACCACCCGCAAGAATCTCCCTGACGAAGCGCAGGTCCGGGCTGAAATTGGCGAGCCTTATCGGAATACCTCCCCCGCGTGAGCTGAAATACCACAGCAGGCAGAAGCTGCACAGCTGGCCGGTCACCGTAGCCCACGCGGCGCCGGAAATGCCCCAGCCGAACACGAAGATGAACAGCGGATCGAGCACGAGGTTGAGCACCGCACCGGAGACTATGCCTATCATCGAATAGCGGGCGTTCCCCTGGAAACGTATCTGGTTGTTCAGCACCAGCGACGGAAGCATCAGCGGCGTCCCGAGAAGAATGACGCCGAGATATTTCTCGGTATATGGAAGTATGGTCGGAGTGGAACCGAGCAGCACGCAGAGCGGCTTCAGGAACACATGCCCGAGCACGGCTATCAGTATTCCGGCGATCATACCATACACGAAGCCGGTCGCAAGCATGCGCGAAGCCTCCTCCGTCTCCCGGGCGCCGAGCTTGCGGGACACGAAGTTGCCGGAGCCATGCCCGAGCATGAAGCCTATCGCCTGCACGACAGCCATCACGGCGAACGACACGCCCACGGCCGCCGTCGCCTGGGTGCTGATCCTGCTCACGAAGAAGGTGTCGCCCAAATTATAGAACGACGTCACCAGCATGCTCAGGATTGTCGGGCCGGCCAGCGACAGAATCAGCCGCGGAACCGGCCGGGTGGTCATTTCAGTGAAGCGGGAATTGTCCATATCCGGAAGACCTGTGCAAAATTACATTATTTCTGGAAAACGGAGACTGTCGTTGTGTTGCTGTCGAAAAAGTAGACACGGGAGGGTAGAAAAAGATTGAAAGTTGTAACTTTGGTGAT
>OHQT01000081.1_pt1 | contig 57992 bp, 67 predicted proteins | sample 1578221 | NCBI WGS metagenome assembly OHQT01 (sample SAMEA3879547, study PRJEB24766) | human gut metagenome | biome: human-associated habitat; feature: feces | place: USA | collected 1985/1987
ACTACTGATTGAATATGTAAGACTGACATAATTTGTGTCTTTATCTACACTTTCATCTACATTTTCAAAATAATTTTCATAAAAAAGGCATTTGATGAACAAAGAAGAAACGATATGCGCTATTGCCACAGGACGTGGCGGAGCCCTTGGAATAATAAGAGTATCAGGCCCCAATGCAATAATAAATACCGACAAGATTTTCATTCCTGCCGATAAAACACATAAACTATTATCTGAACGCAAGGCTTATACAATATCATATGGTCACATAACAAACAAGGACGGAGAGATTATCGACGAAGTCCTTGTCAGCCTATTCCGTGCTCCACATTCATACACGGGGGAAAACTGTACTGAAATATCATGCCATGGCTCAGAGTATATACTGAAACAAATAATGCAAATGCTCATTGACAATGGTTGCTGTGCAGCAAATCCTGGCGAATTCACGCAACGTGCATTTTTAAATGGAAAAATGGATTTAAGCCAAGCAGAAGCAGTAGCCGACCTTATTGCTTCATCATCGAAAGCAATACATCGTATTGCAATGAATCAAATGCGTGGCAATTTCAGTCATGAACTAAGAACTCTACGAGACAAACTATTACATTTAACGTCATTAATAGAACTTGAACTTGACTTTAGTGACCACGAAGACTTAGAATTTGCAGACCGAAAAGAATTAAAAGAAACGTCTTTGCAAATCAGCACGGTTATATCTAAACTGATTAATTCATTTTCACTTGGTAATGCAATAAAGAATGGCATACCTGTCGCTATAATAGGAGAAACAAATGCAGGAAAATCGACACTGTTAAACACACTGTCTGGAGATGATCGTGCTATCGTAAGTGACATTGACGGCACAACTCGTGATGTCATAGAAGACACAATAAATATTAACGGGACAACTTTCAGGTTTATCGATACTGCCGGCATACGGGAAACTCACGATACAATAGAAGCAATGGGTATTGAACGAAGTTTCAAAGCATTGAATAAAGCCGAAATAGTAATATTGATGTATGACTTACAACGAAAAGACAACTTCCTTGATTTTTATGAAAAAATACATCAACACCTGATTAACAAACAGGTTATATTAGCAATGAATAAATGTGACATTGTACCAGAATCAGATATAAAAATCCCAGAAATCATTAAAATATCATCAAATATACATTGGCACACGATTACAATTTCAGCAAAAAGCGGAACAAACATAGAACAGCTGCGCAATATGCTTTCCGAACTAAGTTGTATTCCCGAAACAAGTAACAATGATATTATAATAACTAATGTCCGACATTACGAAGCATTGACCAAAGCCCTAAATGCAATAAACCGTGTAGAATATGGACTTACTACGTCACTCACTGGAGACCTTATCGCACAAGACCTACGAGAATGCCTTTTTCATCTAAACGACATTCTTGGCGAAGTAACAACAGACGAAATACTGCATAACATATTTAAACATTTTTGCATCGGAAAATGACCCGTATTTTTACCATGTCAACTCAAATACAAAAAGGATACAACTTATGCGAAATAACTCACGTAAATTCAGCCATTTAGCCATAGATTGAAAAACATAGTTATTTTGCACAAGTTATACCCGAATTGTCGTTTTTTTGTTGTTACTTTGTTGCTCGTATAGATTGAGCAACAAAAAGCAACAAAATTATGGGACAATCCAAAGAACCTATCCGATTAAGGCAGCGCAAGACCCCGGCAGGTCTTATCTCGCTGTACCTCGACATCTACCTGAACGGGCAGAGGTCGTATGAGTACCTTAAACTGTACCTAATCCCCGAAACGAACAAGGAGGACAAACGGAGAAACCAAGAAACGCTGAAACTCGCCGAGGCTATCCGGGCGAAACGGCTTGTCGAGTTGCAGAACAGCGAGTACGGTTTCAAATCGCCGTTCAAGGAGGACAGCAACTTCTACGAGTACTATGTGGCTATGTGCAAGGAGCGTTTCAAGAGCGACAGCATGGGGAATTGGGGAAATTGGAACTCCTGTCTGAAACACCTGCTCAAATACGAACCGAAACTGAAAACGCTCAAATGGAAAGACATTGACAGGGAGTTTGTCTTGGGCTTCAAGAACTACCTCGAAAACGAGGCGTGTGCGTGGTCGGAGGACAGCCGGGACAGAGTAAAGGACAGACCGCTCGCCCGAAACAGCAAGGTTTCCTATTTCAACAAGCTGCGTGCCTGTTGCAACAAGGCATACGACGAGCGCATCATTGCGCACAATCCCATACGGGGAATAGAGGGCATCAAGGCGGAAGAGGGAAAAAGGATGTACCTCACGATAGACGAGGTTCGGCTGCTTGCCCAGACGGAATGCCATTATCCGTCCGTCAAACGGGCGTTCCTGTTCTCCTGCCTGACAGGTCTGCGCCGTAGCGACATCGAGCGGCTCAAATGGAAAGACGTTTATACGCAGGACAACTTTACACGTATCATTTTCAACCAAAAGAAAACAAACGGGCTTGAATATCTTGACCTCGCCCCCGAAGCCGTTGAGCTTATGGGCGAGCGAGGGAAACCCGATGACAACGTGTTCGATTGGATTCACTCGCCACACGTGACGAACACCACGCTACGGGAGTGGTGCATGGGTGCCGGGATAAAGAAGCACATCACATTTCATTCCGGGCGGCATACCTTCGCCGTGATGATGCTTGACCTCGGCACGGACATATACACCGTAAGCAAGCTCCTTGGGCATAGGGAAATCGGAACGACGCAGATTTATGCCAGAGTATTAGACAAGAACAAACAGGCGGCGGTCGCCAAGATACCGAGCATATTAAACGACGGCAAAGAGCCTGACGAAGAATGAAACGGAGCAGGAGGACAAGGCTATTTATCGGCTTTGCCCTCTTTCTTTTTGTCCTTATTGAACGCAAGTATCTCTCCCCTGCCCGTCAGAAGCCAAGTAGAGGAAACGCCGTACTTCTGCACAAGATAGGTTAGCCACGACACCTGAAATATGTCACGCGACATATCCTTTTCGAGCGTGTTCAAATTCCAACGGTTTATCCCGAACTCGTTTGTAAACGTCTGCTTGCCCCGGATAATCTTCATGTCTTTCAAATAGTACAGGGCTTCAAAAAAACGCTTTATCACTTTTTGGCTGTCCTCTGTCTGCATAGTTCCTCCGATTTTTTGTTTGCTTCGGCGAATTTCGCGTTTATCTCACTCTCACGGGTGTTTAGCCGTTCCTGCCATTTGGAAAGCGTGTCGGGGCTGAAAACAGGCTTTTTGCCCGTCGTCAAGGCTTCCTCGAATTGATGAAGTTCCTCCGGCGACATATAAGGTATGTACTTGTCAAGGTCGAGCAGTTCCTGTATATGGTTCATCGTTTCACGCTGGAGGTCGAACATCTTGCCTATCTCTAACATGCTGCCCTGCCCGAACAAAAACCAACGGGCGTTTATCTCCGGCAGCTTTTCAAGTATTGACAACACGGGTTGCAACCCGAAATTTTCACCGTTAAGAAGTTTGGCGAGATACTGCGGTGTCCAGCCCATAAGCTCCGCAAAGGCGGTCTTGCGCCCTCCCGTCTTGTATTTGATTATCTCCTGTAATCTGCTGTTCATATCCGTATCGTTAAATGGTCAGTATTTAGGCACTTTCCTCTCCCATACGCCGCAACCGACTACACGGCAGCGGCAGAGGCGGCATTGCCGTCCAACCGGGCAACCGCTTTTTTGTACTCTTGAATCTGGTCTTTCAGCATGCCGATAAGCTCGTCAATCTGCCTGTCACGGGCGGCAAGGCTCTCGGTCTGTTTCTGTATCACGTTCCAGGCACTCTCCGGGATAGTAACTCCGTTTTCACTGTTCGGGTTATTCTTGAACATCGTTCCCGTTCCCTCTTTTACCCAAACTTCGTTTATATTTTCATCAAACGAGCAAAGGTTTTTCACGAACTTGTCAGACAAAGGCACTTTTCCGTTAGTTATCTGTGAAAATGAGGACTTTGTATAACCCATCTTCTCCGACAAATCTCGCTCGTTCTCGGCTACATCTTGGAAGATAAGCCAATTTATTACCTTTTTAATGCGCTGTATATCTGTCATTTCCACTTTTAATTATTGTTAAAATAGCAATTTGATTTCGATTTCTTTTTATGAAAACGAAACTTTGTTTATATTTGCAGCGTGTTACGGTTTTATAACCGCACAAAGTTATGAAATTGTTTCCGAAATCGGAAATAAACCAATAAGTAAAATTGAAAATAAAACCGAAAATGGACAGAATTATCTACAAGCTCAAAAAGCTGCTCGCACTTGCCGAGCGAGGGGAACAGGGTGAAGCGGAAAACGCTCGCCGCCTGTTAGAAGCGGAGCTTCGGAAGCACGGATTGACCTTTGATGACATCCGGGAAGAAAATAAAAGAACAAGAATGTTCAAGTATAACAGCAACGAGGAGCGAACCCTGCTGATACAGGTTCTTGTAAACTACCTCGGAAGCAAAAGCGACGCATTCAACAAATCCACATACAACAAGTACAAAAAGCAGGTTTACATTGACTTGACCGATATGGAATACATCGACATATCGAACATGTACGATTTCTTCAAGGCGCAGTTCAGGAAAGAACGGAAACGCCTCTTGCAAGACATGATTAAGGCGTTTGTTCAAAAACATAGGATTTTCGACAGCACGCCGCAAGAATGTCAGGAAGATGATCGGGAAATAGACTGGGAAGAATTGAAACGCATATTCGCTTTGTCTTCCACTATGGAAGATGTGACATTCAGAAAACAACTCACTAAATAACAACGATATGGAAGCAAAGGTTTTCAAGACGCAATGCCAAACGGAGCGAGAAGCTCGCGACTTGGCTATCTACAACGAATACAACGACCTGATGTCAGTAAAGGGACAGAGCAAGACGGTCGTTATGGAACACCTAATGAGCAAATACGGTATCCACAGCATCGGCACGATATACGTTATCCGCCGCCGGGTTGAGGAACGCCTAAACATGCAGGAGGGATAGGTTATGGCAAGCAAGGAAGCGAACAGGCTCAAATACCAATACAACAAGAAGTATGTCGAGGCGTATTGGGAACGGAAAGCACAGCAACAGAACGGGGAAACATCTACAAAGAAATCCCGTAAGACGGTGCGTCAAACCACGATAAGCTGCTTTGACGATGACCTGCAGCCCGAGATGGCTGACGTTGAAATCACGGTGTGCCGGAACGGAAAATCGGACGAGCGGTACATCAAGGCTCTCGAACTTGCCAACAAGCGGTTGAACGGAGAGAACAACCGACTGATAAGGCTTATGATAAAGTACAAGAATCTAATCAGACAAATAACGGAACTGTACTATGGAGAAGAGTAAAACACAAAGGAGCAAAGCCGTAAAATGGGCTGTGCTATGGATATTGGGCATTTGGGGTTTCCTTTCGTTTATTGTCCTCGCCGGAGAGGAAGACCCACGTGACCCTATGCCGTTCGGCGAGTTCTTTCTGATTAAGGCTGTTGCGATGGCAAGCCTCCTGATATGCTTCTACGTAGGGAAGCGTCTGCACAGAGCCGGGTATCTACCGGAAGAATTGGACGAGGACGATGAAATCTAAAAACGAAAGGATATGGCAGATACGACATTACAGGATTTGAGCAACAAGCTCGACCACATAGCGGAACTTACCCTGATAGGGTCTAAAACGGTTCTGAATATCGAGGAAGCAGCCCTGTTTACGGGATTAAGCGTCGGACACATCTACCGACTGACAAGCGGAAAGAAGATACCGCATTTCAAGAAGCAGCGCAAGCTGTATTTCAAGAAAGCCGAGTTGGAGGCGTGGATGCTTGACACGAAAATCCTCACGGACGGAGAGATACAGGGCAAGGCAAGCACTTATGTAGCAACCCACAAATGACAACGGATATGAAACAAGCATCAACACACAACCAGCTCATACGGCAGCGGCTCTTGGAGGGAGGCAGCATAACCGGGCTTGAAGCGTTAAGGGACTTCGGCTGTTATCGCCTTGCGTCAAGAATAAGCGATCTGCGCCGTGAGGGGCTTGACATCGTAAAGACGATGGAAACAGGGATTAACCGGGTGACAGGCAAGCCCGTGACATTTGCCCGGTACTCACTCAACAAGAAACAAATAACGGAACGCCCGAACCAGTCAGAGGGCAAATAAATTCAAATCAAAATGAATAACGAAATCATCGAAGTAAAGCAAGCTGAAATGCTGCAAGCAATTGACCGTGCGGAGGTTGACATTCAGATAGCCACCGCCAAGCAGTACCCACGTGACCTTGCCGCCTGTCTTAACAAGATAGCGACATACGCCACAATGGATAAAGAGGCGGCAGAGGATTGTTTCTATGTCCTCCGGCGAAAGGACGCAAACGGAAACGACAACATCATCGAGGGGCTTTCAGTCCGTATGGCGGAAATCATCGCCGGGGCTTGGGGCAACCTCCGTGTTCAGACACGCATCATCGGCAACGACGGACGTATGATAACGGCACAGGCTATCTGCCACGACCTTGAAACGAACTTTGCCGTGAGCAAGGAAGTGAAACGCCGCATAACCAACAAATACGGCAAGACGTACAGCGAGGACATGCAGGTTGTGACAGGGAACGCCGCAGCCTCTATCGCATTCCGCAACGCTGTTCTGACGGTTATCCCCAAGGCGGTAACGAAGAAAATCATCAACAACGTGAAACAGGTCGCTCTCGGACAGGCTATCGACGTTGAAACAGCCCGTAAGAACTGTTTGGCAAACTTCGCAAAAGCCGGGGTCACGGAAGCCATGATTTGCCAATATCTCGGCATCAAGACCGTTGCGGAGATTGACAAGGAACGCCTCTTTGAACTCCGGGCGACATGGAATGCAATCAAGGAGGGAACGACCACCGTACAGGAAACATTCGTTCAGCCAGCCATTGAAGCCAAAGCGCAGGAGGAAGCCGCTAAGAAAGCGACCACAGCGCAGGAAAAGGCGGCAGCAGCTATGGCACAGGCTACGGGCGCAGCTCCGGCTGTTCCGGCAAATGTTGACCCTGAAACGGGCGAAATCAAGGAAGAGAAAAACGACAATAAATCATCAATCAACAAAAAGTAACAGCATTATGGAAATCAAAATTGAAAACGTAAAGGCTGCGTTTAATACAGCCGACGAGAGCGGAAAGAAACTTCTTCTCGCACTTTTCCCCGAGTTGAGTTCAGAAACGGCACAGAAAGCCGACAATCGCCCCGTAACAGAGCGCATCAAGACGTTTGAAGATGCAATGTTGGAACTCGGAGAGGAACACCCGTTTGTAAAAGAATGGCATTTGGGAGAGAACCTTTCTCCCGAGTTGGAAGCGTATCTGCAACTAAGGGTAATCTGCGCCGCCTTAAACGAGGGTTGGGAGCCAAAGTTTACAGAAGATGAGGTAAGATGGTTTCCTTGGTTTTGGCTCTACACACAGGACGAAATCAACAACATGGACGAACAGGAGAAGCAAGCCCGACACCTCATATCCACAGGCGATTATGAAACAGAATTTGCGGGCTTCGCCTATGCGGACTCGTCTAACGCCCCCTCGGTTGCGCGTACGCGCATCGGCTCTCGCCTTTGCTTGAAAAGCGAAGCGTTAGCGGTTTACTGCGGCAAGCAGTTTATCGACCTTTGGGCTGATTTCAACCTTGTACGCCGCCGATAACCGCCTGTATGGTATGACACTCTATCCGGGGAAAGAAACCCCCGTAAAAACGGATTTTAATCAAAATAACAAAGCGAAATGAATAACGTAATTATCAGACCAAAGAGCCGGGAAGAATGGCTCGAACACCGCAAGAACGGTATAGGAAGCAGCGAAGTTGCCACAATCGTAGGACTGAACCCGTGGGAAACCCCGTATCAGCTATGGAGACGCAAGTTAGGGCTTGACCCTGCAAAGGATGAAACCTTTGCGATGAAAGCCGGACACTATCTCGAAGATGCCGTAGCCATGTTTTGGCACGATGAAACGGGACGGGAAATCATCAAGCGTTCAGCCGGGGATTGGATTATAGCCAACAAGGAACGCCCCTATCTCCAAGTAAGCCCCGACCGCACCTATTGGCTTTCAGGTATGACAAAGAACAACTCCAACAAGGGTATATTGGAATGCAAGACCACGCAGATGAAGATTGACGAGGACGACCTGCCGAAGCACTGGTTCTGTCAGGTTCAATACCAACTCGGTGTCGCAGAACTTGAACAGGGAAGCCTCGCTTGGCTATGTTCGGGTCGGGAGTTCGGCTACAAGGACATGGAGTTTGTTCCTGACTTTTACGCATGGCTCGTTGAAGAAGTTGACAAGTTTTGGACGGACAACATCATTGGAAAGCAGGAGCCGTCGGCTCAATCCGTACAGGATGTTCTGCTGAAATATAACAGACACACGGACGGGAAGATTGTAGAGGTGAACGACGACATCTTCGAGGCTTACAAAGACTTGAAAGGGCTTAAAGAGCAGCTCTCGGAGCTTGAAGAAAGGAAAGCCGTCTTGGAGGAGAAAATAAAGGTTGCTTTTGGAGATGCGGAGGCTATCAGCTATGGAGGTCAGACGCTCGCCACATGGAAAGCCCCGAAGCCGAGCAACAAGTTTGACGCAAAGGCTTTTCAGGCTGCGCACCCCGATCTTGCGAGAGAGTTCACGATACCGACACAGGGCGCACGGCGTTTCCTGTTAAAATAACACCTAAAACAAGAAACGATGATAATCATATCAAACAAGCAACGGGATGACATTCTTCGCTACATTGAGCTTATGTGTGAGAATATGAAAGGGACGGACAACAAGACGTACAACACGAAGCGGTTAGCGATGAAACTGCACCGGGTATTGGAAGCGAAACAGCCGTTTTCAAAGGAAGAATTAACTGCTCGGTTAAAAATTCCTATTGATTTGAAGTGATTATAATATAATCGTTTTATCTTTGCAATAACCGAAAGATGAACAGTATAAACTACATAGAAAATAAAAGCCTTGTATATGGGTGGAGCAGCCGAAAGGCGTTCCGACGCGAGCTGTTATGCGTGGTTAGCCCTAAGTACGGGGCTTTTCCTTATAACAGCGATATGATAACACTCAGGGAAAACCAAGCCGAACCGATAGAAAAGGCTATACGGTTCTTTCAGGAGGCGAAGCCGAAGCCGAGCCTCATTGTCCTGCCCACGGCTTGGGGCAAATCAATCCTGACCGCATACGTAGCCAAGAACAGCAACGACAAGCTGATAGTCCTCCAACCCTCAAAGGAGTTGTTGGAGCAGAACTATTTGAAGTATTGCACCCTATGCGGAGATTTCGGCTCGAATGCCGGGATTTACAGCGCGAGTTTCGGGCGCAAGGAGATAGCACAAATAACCTACGCCACGATAGGCTCAATAAAAAACCTTGGGGCTGAATTCAAGCGGTACGGCTTCACGAAGATGCTCATCGACGAGGCACACCTTTACCCCCGTGAGGCAGACAGTATGCTCGGACGCTTCCTCAAAGACAGCGGCATAACGCACGTACTCGGAATAACCGCTACGCCTGTAAAGTTGCAGACGAACCGGGACAGGGAGGGCAGCACGTTCTCAAAGCTCGTGATGCTGACCTCCCGGAGCAAGAAAGGTAACTTCTTCAAGGAAATAATCCACGTCGGGCAGGTATCGGAAATGGTAAAGCTCGGATATTGGAGCAAGCTGCTGTACGAGGCTTCGGACTTTGACGACAGCCTGTTGGTATTCAACACCTCAAAATCCGAATACACGGAGGAAAGCGTACAACAGGCATACGAAGCCAACGGCGGCACACAGGCTATCATCGACGCTCTCGACCGTCACCCGGAACGGAAACATATACTCGCCTTTGCTCCCTCCGTACAGGACGCTATCGACCTGTCAAACCAATATGAAAACTCCGCCGTGATATACGGCGACATGGACAAACGGGAACGGGCGGACATCATAGACCGTTTCAGAGCCGGGCAGATACGGGTTATTTTCAACGTAAGGGTGCTTTCTACGGGCTTTGACTACACGGGGATAGACTGCATAGTCCTCGGAATATCTACGGCTTCCATAGCCCTGTATTATCAGATTATCGGGCGAGCCACCCGTATTGATAAGAGCAAGGAGGATGCCTTGATAATAGACCTCGGCGGCAACGTGAGCCGTTTCGGGCGTGTCGAGGATATAAGGTTCGAGCAGGGCAAGATGTGGCGGATGTTCGGAACGGGAGGACGACTTCTCTCCGGCATACCCATACACGACATAGGGAAGTACACACGAGAGGACACACAGGCTATCGACGCACGGGCTGACGCCCCCATTGAGATAATGCCTTTCGGGAAGTACAAGGGCAACAGGATAGCCGACATTCCGCTCCAATACAGGCAGTGGATGATACGGGCTTTCGAGTGGAACGCCCGGAACGAGAAACTGCGGAAATCAATCATAGCAACTTTTAACTGAACGGATTATGGCACGACCTCAAAAAAACAACGCAGAGTATTTCAGCCATGACGCTGACATGCGGAACGACGTAAAGGTCAAAGCCCTGCGCCGCAAGTTCCAGCATACGGGGTATGCCGTGTGGTGCTTTATCCTTGAATCCCTCACGGACGGGGAGTATTTTGAGATAGATTACAACGAATTGAACCGGGAACTGCTCGCAGCGGACTTTGACGTGCCTGTCGAGCTTTTGGAGGAAATCGTGGACTACTGCTGCAAGATAGGGCTTCTCCAAATGACCGACGACCAACACCTGTACAGCGAGGCTCACCAACGTCGTTTTGCCTCTCTCATGGAGAAACGCAAACGGGACAGGGAACGCCTCTCTCGCCTCATAAACAGGCGACAACAATATAAAAACGGGGATAACGAAGCGGAAACATCAGATAATGATAGTTATCACGGCGATAACCCCCATAGTATAGTAAACAATAATAGAGAAAAAGAGAGTAAACAAAAAGAAAATAGAGAAAAGAAGAATATACAATACCCTTATCAGGGTATCGCCGACCTGTGGAACTCTGTCTGCGTTTCTCTGCCCAAGGTGCAGAAATTGAGCGAGGCGAGGAGGCAGAAAATCAAATGCCGCTGCGACGAGTGGGGCAAAACGCCTGACGTGTGGATGCAGACGGCAGAGGACATCTTCCGGCGCATACAGGCGAGCGACTTCCTCAAAGGCAGTAACAGCCATCAGTGGGTGGCGACGTTCGATTGGCTGTTCAGCAACAGCGGAAACAGCATCAAGGTCATGGAGGGCAACTATGACAACAAACGGGGAACGGCGCAGACACAGGCTGACGACAGCCGGGCGAAACTCGGTGTCGGCGAATACATCGACAAAGAGACAGGACGGCGCACATACGGTTCGGGAAAGGCGACCATACCGCAGGACGCACCGCCAAGACCAAGTGAGAAACACGCTTGGGATAGTGCAACGGCTAAATGGGTTCTGTTATGATGAATTGGGAGAAATACGGGATAAAGATACCCTACGGGCGTACATCGGGCAACGTGAAAGTGCATTGTCCGCAATGCCGTGACCAACGCCACGACAAGCGCGACAAGAGCCTTTCCGTTGACCTGTCGACGGGTATGTTCAAATGCCACTACTGCGGTTTCAGCGGTTGCGCAAAAGAGCCGGACGAACAGGAGAAGCGCAGGTGGATGGAACGCCAGCCGTGGTTTAACAGCGCACCCATACGGCGGCAGAAGCCCGTGTACAAGAAACCGACGCACACAGGCAACGCAACGCTGTCCGACAAGGCTCTCGCATGGTTCGCCGGGCGAGGGATAAGCCGGGCTACGGTCGAAGCGATGAAAATCACGGAGGGCAGCGAGTGGATGCCACAGAAGAACGGACAGGCGAACACGGTGCAGTTCAACTACTACCACAACGGGGAACTCGTGAACACGAAATACCGAACGGGCGACAAGTGTTTCAAGCTCGTGTCGGGGGCAGAACTCCTGCCGTACAACATCGACGCTATCAAAGGCTGCAAGGAGTGCATCATCACGGAGGGCGAAATGGATGCCCTGTCGTTCTATGAGTGCGGACGACACGACGTTGTAAGCGTACCCAACGGGGCAAATGCCAACCTCGACTACCTTGACGACTACATAGAGGACTATTTCGACGACAAGGACACGATTTTCATAGCCTCCGACACCGACACAAAGGGCGTTATGCTCCGGGACGAGCTGATACGCCGTTTCGGAGCGGAACGCTGCCGAGTTCTTGAATACGGGGAGGGTTGCAAGGATGCCAACGAACACCTGATGAAGTTTGGACGGAACAGCCTGTTGCAATGCCTCGCCAACGCACCCGAAATAAAGATAGAGGGCATCTTCACTGTGTCGGACTTTGAGCAGTCTCTTGACGCTCTGTTTGAGTACGGAATGCAGAAAGGCGTGACGATAGGACACGATAATTTCGACCGCCTGTTATCCTTTGAAACGAAACGCCTCTGCGTGGTAACAGGCATACCGGGCAGCGGAAAGTCGGAGTTTATCGACGAGATAGCCGAGCGTCTGAATATGCGGTACGGTTGGCGTTTCGCTTATTTCAGCCCGGAAAACGCACCACTCGCCTACCACGCCTCGAAGCTGATAGAGAAGTTCACAGGCAAGAAGTTCGACAAGCAGCACCTCACTTTCGGGGAGTACAAACAGGTCAAGGAACACCTCGAAACGGACTTCTTCTTTATCGCTCCCCACAACGATTACAGGCTTGACACGATACTTGAACGGGCGAAATTCCTCGTCCGGCGGCGTGGTATAAAGGCTCTTGTAATCGACCCGTACAACAGGCTTGAAGACGAGAGCGAGGGGCAGAACGAAACAAAGTACATATCCCGGCTGCTCGACAAGCTGACAAACTTCGCGCAGTTGAACGACGTGCTGATAATCCTTATGGCGCACCCGACGAAGATGCCCAAGAACAAGGACGGAATAATCGAAGCCCCGACGCTGTACGACATCAGCGGCTCGGCGAATTTCAACAACAAAGCAGACTTCGGTATCGTGGTACACCGCAACCGAATTGAAAACACGGTGGAAGTACACGTGCAAAAGGTGAAGTTCAGACACCTCGGAGAGTGCGGTACGGCACTTTTCAAATACAACCTGAACAACGGGCGGTACACGCCATATACCAACGGGCAAGAGCCTGTTTGGGACAATAGCAACCATTTGATTGAAGAAGAAAAACGACGGTTACAGGACGCAGCGGAAGCGGCAAAGTTCGATTGGGACAGTTACGACGATCTGCCGATGCCCACCGATGAGGAATGCCCGTTTTAACCATATAAAACAGCAAAGGACTATGGCACGATTAAACATTGAAAGACAGCAACGCCTCGAACCCACCCGGATTGAGTATGCGGTAAAGTGTATCGAGGAATTGGGCTATGAGGTCATCCACAGGGACAGCCAAATGATTAAGTTCGTCCATAAGGGACACCCGGTGTGCTTTTACCCGTACAGCGGCTGGGCGACAGGCAAGACTATACAGGACGGACGGGGATTACAGAAACTTCTAAAACAGCTACAACATGGGTAAATGGGGAACAGACAATCAAATCTGCGTAAAGATAACCATTCGCAAAGGCTGTAACGATTGGGAGGTTATCTATTACCGCAATAAACTGCCGATGTGGATTATCGAACAATGGCGGTGGTATTTCGACTATCTCGCTGCCCTTGTCAAAGTGAACAACCCACGCCTGAAAGTCGAGCTTACAGTCTGTGCGCAGACCTTGAAACAGGGACAGGAGTACATCGAGGAAAAGAGCAGGACGCTACTTCGGGCAAAGAAATCAAAGTTGAAAAAACTGCAAAATACGCCCGTACAGAATGACTTTTTCAACTTCGCTAAGGATGAACAGGACAGGAAAATTCAAGCCGTACAGGGCGAAATAAATGCCATTGAACGAGGCGAGTTTAACTACTACGTTCCGCCGACATACATTAACAGGATTAAAAATTGGATAAAACGATAAAGCAATGGACAAAGAAACATACAAAAAAGCCAAAGATATAATGGCAAAGATTGAACGATTTAACGATTACATCGAACGTGTCGAAAAGACGGACGAAATTTATTACAGAACGCCCGACATGGACGGCGGTTTTACTCCGGGCAAATATTGCAAGTTCAACGAGGAAGCCGGAGGCGACATCAAAGCAGCCATAAAAGATTATTATCAGATAAAAATCAATCAGTTACACAAACAATTTGATGAATTATGAAACTAACAGGAATAGAAATAGACGGAAAACTTTACCATATCGCCACATCTTATGTTGATTGTCCTTGTGATGAATGTTCTTTAAGTTCCTTATGCGGACACGATGGTAGTTTTGATACATTGATTGAACGATTATGTTCCGAAAATATAAGTGAAAATGATTGTTTTGTTTAGAAGAAAGGAGGTACAGTCATGCGAGGAATAACAAAAGCTGCAAAGACGGCAAACGGACGAAGCCAAGCGTGTGCGACCTGCCCGGTTAAAAGAACTCGGATAATATGCCATCCAGAGTTCCAGCGGGTATGTTCCGACGCTTTTGTCGAGGGTTTCAAAAAGGGTGTAAAATGGGCAAAGAAACAAATAAAGTAGTAACAATATATGGAACGGACGATAACCATTGAGGAAATCCGCAGCTTCCTCTCCGCTGCCAACAAGCAGTTTGAACAGGGCGGCATACTTATCAGCCGCATACGCTTCCACCGCTCGGAAACCGGGACGGTCGAGGATATTTTCATTGACTACGAGGAACGGGACAACCAAACAGGAGGAAAGGACGATGAGTGAAACTAATTGGGGTAACAGGCTCAAAGATATTGCAGACGAGGTAAAAACGATAGGTGCAAGCGTAGATGTGCTTAACCAAGCCTTTTGTGCTTTATCCGAAGTGTTACGAGAGGTTGTACAGGACGCATTGGACGGTATAGAACAAATGCAAAAGGACATGGCGGAGGACTTTGAGATAACAAACGTGGTGGAACGTCTTAAAGAGTTTATGGTACACCCGGCTAAGGGGAAACGGCGAACGTACCCACCCTACCGGGAGAGGCTGCACGCACAGAAACCCTGCACCCGGAAACCCTATTGGCACCGGGTACGGAGCAACCCGAAAAGGAGGCGGAAACCCCACTGACAGGGCAGTAAACCGTTGAACGCAAATGTTCCGAACTTTTATTAACAAACCGTATTTTCAACCGATTAAAGCGACAAAAAATGGCAAATTACAGCATCAAGGCAGACCTCCTGAAAGTTAAGGGGGCGTTTGTGAAAGACCTGAAAGGACGGACGGGCGCAGTTAAACGCTGCCTCATTATCCCGATAGAGGACAGCGGAATGTTCCTCGGCGAAAAGGGCTGTTATCTGAACATGACAGCTATCGAAATGAGGGAAGCCCGGTACAACGACACACACTGCGTCAAGGTGTCGCTCCCGAAAGAACAGTACGACGCAATGACCGAGGAAGAGCGCAACAGTACACCCATCCTCGGAGGTATGCACGAGATTAAGGCAAGCCCGAAACCCATAGACACCTCGGCGGTGGTTGTGGACGATGACGACCTGCCGTTTTAGAGTATCAACCGGGAGCGCACGAGAGGGCAGTTCGGGGAGCAATCCCCGTTCTGTCGTCTTGGCGTTAAATGCGCCCCAAATTCAAACTTTCTTTCTATGAACAGGCAACCTAACACGAAAACAAAGAAAAGCCGACAGACGGCGAATTCGTATCAAATAAGGGACGTATTTACCACGATCTGCCGGACTGACTTAAAGGTGGAGTGCGTCAAGGAGTACAAGTTCCACCCTACCCGGCGGTGGCGGTTTGATTACGCTATCCCGGAGCATAAGATAGCGTTGGAGGTCGAGGGCGGCGTATGGACGGGCGGACGACACACCTCCCCCAAAGGCTTTCTGAATGACATCGAAAAGTACAACACCGCCACGCTCATGGGCTGGAGAGTGTTCAGGACAACGCCGGACGAGCTTTACAAGCTATCGACTATAAACCTCATAAAAAGCGCGATTTTGGGGCTAAATACCCCCGAAAAAGCCCCTTTTTTGCCTTAATGTGATTATATTATAATCATTTTGGCTACTTTTGTGTCATTAACAATCAAACAGTAACGACCATGATTAGATTTTCAGAGTACGTATCGCTTGGGCATCCTGACAAGGTGGCGGACTACATTTCGCAATACCTGCTTGACCGATACATCGAACACGACCCACAGACACGGTATGCGGTCGAAGTTCAAATCAAAGGGCATCAAGTAACACTTGGCGGAGAAGTATCGAGCAAACACCATTTCTACTCACAGGATATTGCAGGCTTCGTCCGTGATGCCGTGAATGAAATCGGCTACACACGGGAGTATCAGCAGAGGTGGGGCGCAGAGAACACCATCTGCGGAGATATGCTCAATGTTTCAACGCTTATCAGCCAACAGTCCCCCGACATCGCACAAGGGCTTGACGGCTGGGGAGACCAAGGCATCTTCTTCGGATATTGCGCCTTTGACCGCTCCACGTGCGGTATGCCTTACGAGCATACCATAGCCAAGCGCATCTGCAAGCACCTGTTCGATTCAGGCGTAGGTGGGCTTGACATCAAGGCGCAGGTCATTACCGACGACGGAGAGATAAAGAAACTTATCGTGGCTATCCCGTTGCAGGACGAAGCCGACGAGAAATTTGTCCGTGACTACCTGTGCGGCATAGCCAAGAGAGACTGCGAAATCATTATCAACGGCACAGGGCGGTACGTGCAGCACAGCCCGATAGCAGACTGCGGAACGACAGGGCGTAAGCTCGCTGTGGACTTCTACGGCGGTTCTTGCCGTATCGGTGGCGGCTCTCCCTGGACTAAGGACGGCAGCAAGGCTGACCTCACGCTGAACCTCGTCGCCCGGAAATTGGCAAGGCAGTTCGCCGAGAAGTACGGGTGCGACGTGTACACTTCCCTCGCCTGTTGCATCGGCAAACAGGAAGTCGATGTGTCCGTGTGCGACGCAGCCAACAACATTCTTTGGGAGGGAAAGGAGATAATCAACCCTGCCGAACGCCGCAAGGCTTTAAAGCTCGACACGCCTATTTACGCTTCGATGTGCCGTTGGGGGCTGTTCGGGGAATTTCAGAACGATAAACCTTGGGAATTATGAAAACAGAACTCGTAAACCTTTCGCAGATAGAACTGAACGCTGCGAACCCACGAACAATCAAGAACGACAAGTTCGACAAGCTGATAAACTCCCTGCTCGCCCTGCCGAAGATGCTCGACCTACGACCTATCGTCGTGGATAACACGATGGTTGCCCTCGGAGGCAATATGCGTTACCGGGCGTTGTCAGCCATAGCCGACATGTCGGAGGACGAATTGAAAGAACGTTTGTCCGGCATACGTGACTTTCAGAAAAAGACGCATGCGGAACAGGACAACCTCGTCGAGTATTGGCTGCGGTGGAAAGACAAGCCGACGGCACCCGTTATCAGGGCTTCCGAGCTGACAGACGCAGAGCAGCGAGAGTTCATCATCAAGGATAACGTCGGTTTCGGAGAGTGGGATATGGATGCGCTCGCCAACGAATGGGACAACGACGACCTCGTGGATTGGGGCGTGGACGTATGGCAGGAGGACAATGCCGGGGGAAGTTCTGACGGCGGAGATATGCAAGGAGGAAGCGAGCCGAAATCAACGCTGAACGACCGCTTTGTCGTACCTCCGTTCTCTATCCTCGATACCCGGAAAGGCTATTGGCAAGCCCGGAAAAAGATGTGGCGTGAGCTTATCGGGGATATGGGCGAGAGCCGGAGCGACACGCTGATACAGTCGCCCGAAATCAAGTATAAAGACCTGTATCAGAAAACCCGTCAGCACAGGGAGGAACTCGGTCTGTCGTTCAAGGAATACCTCGACAAGTACGTGCCGGAGGAAGTGAAAGAGCGTGAGGCTAAAAAGGTGCTGTCACAGGGCGTTTCCCTGTTCGACCCCGTGCTGTCGGAAATCTGCTGCAAGTGGTTCACGCCGGGCGACGGGTCAGCCATATTCGACTGCTTCGCCGGAGATACCCAAAAGGGGCTTGTATTCGGAATGTGCGGACACAGTTTCACGGGCATAGAGTTAAGGCAGGAGCAGGTCGATATAAACAACCGTGTCATCGAGGGGCGTGACCTGCCGATACGGTACATCTGCGACGACGGTCAGAACGTGGCGGAACATTTCAGCCCTAACAGCCAAGACCTGCTTTTCAGCTGCCCACCGTACTACGATTTGGAGGTGTACAGCGACAAGGACAACGACGCGAGCAACCAAGACACCTACGAGGGCTTTATCGGCATACTCCACAACGCTTTCTCACGGGCGATAACCTGTCTGAAAGAAAACCGCTTTGCCGTTATAGTCGTGGGCGATGTACGCAACAAGAAAACAGGCGGATATTACAACTTTGTCGACGATGTAAAGCGGATATTCTGCGACAACGGAATGCTCCTGTACAACGAGCTTATCCTTGTCGAGACGGGTGCAAGCACGGCTTTACGGGCATCACGGTACATGGATAGCCGAAAGGTCGCCAAGATGCACCAAAATATCCTCGTGTTCTACAAGGGAAAGACAAAGGACATCCCCAAGCACTTCAAGAAGATTGAGTTTACAGAGGACGAGTTGTCACGGTTCGAGCAGGAGGGCGAGGGCGAAGCGACTGCGGAGGGCTGTCCGCACGATCCGGCGGCGGAACAGTCAGACGAGCAGCCTGTCAAGGACGGAATGGTCAAGGTCAAGATTAGCGGCAAGTGGATAAAGCACAAGTTCCGCTGCTCGGAGGACTACATCAGGAACGTATGCCACGGAAGCTGCTGCACAGGCTCTGACAAGGTGCTTATATCCCTGCTGCCCGAAGAAGCGGAAAGGCAGAAGCAACTCGGCTATACCGTCAAGGACGGCAAGCTGTGTGCAAGCCAGAAGACACACAAATGTCCCCACATATCGCCCGACGGTCTGTGCCGGATACATTTCACGCCTGACAAGCCTTTCGGGTGCATCGCCTCTCCATTTACGCTCAACAAAGCGAACACCCTAATCATCAGGAACAGGTACAGCATGATGAAGTGCCACGGCGACGGGGATTATGCGTACAGGGTGTTCCGGGCATCGCTTGACCTCATTTTCGGCAAGGAGGAAGCGCAGCGCATCTGCGACTACTACGACCATAACGACGGCGACTTGACCGCTTATATGACGAAAGAGAACTACGACAAGATTATCTATTTGGACAGTTTGAAACATTGACGACGATATGAGCAAACCACAAGATAAGAAAAGGCAACAAGTAAAGCTCGCACGGCTTGAAATCGTGGCGACGCTTTACAAACGTGGCTACAGCATACGCAAGATACAGTCCGAAGTGATGAAGCGGCTCGCCTTGAAAACCTACTCAATAGCGACCTGCCACAGCGACATTCAAAGTTTGCTCGAAGAATGGCGCGAGAACCGTATCGAGGATATGGACGCAGCCCTGCAGCTTGAATTGGAACGCATTGACGACACCGTCCGGGAACTGTGGGAACAGTGGGAGAAGTCAAAGACGGACTACACGAAAACAGCCCGGAAGCAGAAAGGCTCTCCTGCCCGTGACAACGAAACAGGGCAGACCTCCATACGCACCTATCAGACAGAGCGGACGGAAACGGAGGTAATCAGGCTTGGCGACCCGTCCTACATATCCGAAATCCGCATGCAGCTCGCAGAACGGCGCAAGCTGCTCGGCTTGTATGCCCCGGAGAAAAAGGACATACAGGGCGGTATGTCGTTCGCCTCGTTCCTTATCGAGAGCGGGATGTTGGATGAAGCGGAACAACAAGGCGGCGAATGAGGCTATTTTCAGCCCCATAGACGCTTTGTTTCGCTTCCGACGAGCAAGTTATTATATCACGAAAGAAAAGGCGGCAGAAGCCAAATAAACGGGCAAAAATCAAGCAATGAAGAAACGGAAAGACATCATACGGCAAAAAGGTCTTGGACTGATAGACGCTTGGCGTGCGGATTGGAACAAATTCGTGCGTGAAGCCTTTGGCGTATATCTCGACCCGGAACAGCAGGAAATCCTGTCAAGCGTCCAGCACAACAGGCGTACCTCTGTGGCTTCCGGGACAGCGAGGGGAAAGGACTTTGTCGCCGCCTGTGCCGCTATGTCATTCCTGTACCTCACGCCACGCTGGAGGAGAAACACCAACGGCGAAATAGAACTTGCCGAAAACACGAAAGTCGCTTTGACAGGACCAACAGACCGACAGGTAAAGAACATCATGATGCCGGAAATCAGCCGCCTGTATAACCGAGCAAAAGCGAGGGGAATACTGCTGCCCGGACGATTGACGACCGCAGACATAAGAACGGATTATGCCGAATGGTTCTTGACAGGCTTCAAAGCTGACGAGCATAACCACGAGGCATGGTCGGGTTTTCACGCCGTACATACGATGTTCGTCGTAACGGAGGCGACAGGTATAGGCGACGATACCTTTGCGGCCATAGAGGGAAACCTGCAAGGCGACAGCCGCATACTGCTCGTGTTCAACCCCAACACCACGATAGGCTATGCCGCAAAGAGCCAAAAGGGCGACCGCTGGACACGATTCAGCCTTAACAATCTCACGGCACCTAACGTGGTTGAGAAACGGATAGTCATACCGGGGCAGGTCGATTACGAGTGGGTCGTGGATAAGGTGGAAAACTGGTGTACGCCTATCGACGAAAGCGACGTACTTGCCGAAATGGACGATTTCCAATTTGAGGGACGCTGGTATCGCCCCGAAGACTATTTCCGCAAGAAAGTCCTCGGCAAGTTTCCGAAAGTCGCCGACGATGTGCTTATCCCGGAGCAGTGGCTTGAATTGGCGCATGAACGCTGGAAGCTGGCAGAAGGTCGTGAACCTATCGGCAACGACACCCGTATGCTCGGCGTTGACGTGGCTGGTATGGGACGCGATAACACTTGCTTCTGCGAGCGCAAGGGTGCGTGGGTGGCACCGTTCCAAACCCATAACAGCGGCGGAGCGGCAGACCACATGGGCATAGCCGGGAAGATAGCGGCGTACCGCCGTCGGCAGATTGAGGCGTATGTCAGCATCGACACCATCGGAGAGGGCGCAGGTGTTTACAGCCGTTGCATTGAGCTTGACAAAGAGCAGTTTATCATCAGTTGCAAGTACAGCGAGGCGGCGAAAGCCCGGAGCGGTCGTGACCTTACAGACATCACGGGACAATACAAGTTCTTAAACATGAGAGCCTACCTGTTTTGGTGCGTCCGGGATTGGCTCAACCCGAGGAACAACACGGGTGCGATGCTTCCGCCTGACGCACAGTTTGACGAGGAAGCCACGTCGATACGCTTTGACTTCAAATCCAACGGCAGCATCTTCATCGAACCGAAAGAGGACATCAAACAGCGTATCGGACGAAGCCCTGACAAGTTTGACGCACTCGCCAACACGTTCTATCCGATACGCAACAGGCAACCGATAGACCTTGACAGGCTGTCAAAAATAGTACGAAGATAATCAATCATCAGTAAAACGGAATAGCTATGACAATCGAAGAAATCTTAAACTCCGAAAACTCGGCTGAAAGTAAAATCGCAGCCTTGAAAGAAAAGACGATCGTCGTCCCGGTGTGGTCGGGGCGTTTCGGTTTGGTGCAACAGTTCGACCCAACCAAGCACCCGGTAATGAACAAACAGAAATACCCGGACATCGTGACCGACGATGGCATAGAGTACGTTACCCGTGTTACGTGCGACCTACAAAGGCTTGCCACAAAGCGCATGACAGAGCTTGTAACGGGCATACCCATAAAGCGTGTTTACAAACCTGAGAATGACAGGCAGAAAGAGGTAGCGGCGTATCTTGAAAGCATCTACGAGCGCAACCGCATTGACAGCGTGAATAACGAGCGGTGCAACATGCTGTTCGCCGGATGCGAGGTCTTTACGCTCTGGTATGCCGTCGAGGAGAGGAACACCCTGTACGGGTTTAACAGCCCTTTGAAGCTCCGCTGCCGCAACTTCTCCCCCATGCTCGGCGACGAGCTTTACCCCCTGTTCGACGAATACGGCGACATGATAGCCATGTCCGTAGGATACACCCGGAAGAAAGGGAGGAAGTACGTGCAATACTTCGACACCTATACAGCCGACAAGCACATCAAGTGGAGCAACGAGAACGGAGGCTGGGCAGAAGTCGAGAACGAGAACATCACACTCGGCAAAATCCCCGGCGTGTATGCGTGGCGACCGACCCCGATATGGGAAGACACCTCAAAGACCGTGTACGAGATTGAGTGGGCGTTGAGCCGTAACGGTAACTACCTCCGGCAGAACTCAAAGCCTATCTTCATTGTGTTTGCCGACGAAGCCATCAGCTACGGCGACGAGAAAAGCCCCAACAAGGAGTTCCGCTCCGTGATGCAGTACCCACAGAACGGCAGGGCTGAATACGTGACATGGGCGCAGGCTGTCGAGAACCTGAAATTCTATGTCGAACAGCTCCGTGACCTTTTCTTCACGCAGTTGCAGCTCCCGGATTGGAGCTACGGGAAGATGTCGCAGCAAGCCCTGTCGGGCGAGAGCCGCAAGCAGATGTTCATCGACGCGCAGTTGAAAGTCAAGGACGAGAGCGGTCGCCTGATTGAGTTCTTTGACCGTGAGATGAATGTCGTCAAGGCGTTTGCCAAGATAACGCTCGGCGAGAGTTATGCGGCGGACATCGACGCTCTGAAAGTCGAAACGCTGATAACGCCTTTCGCCATAACGGACGAAAAGGACACGATAAACAACCTCATGGCGGCGAACGGCGGCAAAGCTCTCATGTCACAGCGTGAGTCTATCGAAATGTACGGGCATAGCGACGATGTTGACAAGACCCTGCGTGAGATTGCAGAGGAAGATAAAATAGACGCATTTGAAATGACAGAATAACGGCTATGGCAAGGAAAATGACTACACAACGGGGCAAACAGCCGGACAAGCCCAAATATCAGTGCCGCCATTGCAAGCACAGCTACGATTGGTGCAGCAAGGCTATTGACGGGCATTTCATCCTGTGTCATTGTCCGTTCTACAAGGAGGGGAAATACTGCCGCTTCCTGTCAGACCCACAATGCGAACATTTTTTGAAACGGGAGGACGCAGACAATGGCAACGGATAAATACGACCGTCGGCACCAAAGCAACCTATCGGCATACGAGCGAGAGATAGACAGGCTCTATCGCCAAGTCATTACACAGGCTGTGGCGATAGGCTTGTCTTTGCCCGATTTCAAGCCCGACACGCTGTTTTCTTTCGACGACTACCCTGCAATAAGGAAACGGGTCGAAAAGCTGTTACAGAAGCTCCAAGACGGCTTGTCGTCGATTATTCTTAACGGCATAAAGTCCGAATGGACGCTCGCCAACAACAAGAACAGCGAACTCGCCCGGCAGGTGTTCGGGGATAACGTCGGCAAGCTGTCACAGGCGCAGTACCGCCGTTATTTCAGCACGAACGACAGCGCACGGGAGGCTTTCGAGAAGCGCAAGGTCAACGGGCTGAACCTCTCCGACAGGGTGTGGCGGTACACCGAGCAGTTCAAGGCTGAAATCGAACTCGGCTTGGATGTCGGCATACGTAACGGGCTGTCGGCGGACGATATGTCACAGGAACTCCGGCAATACCTGAAATATCCCGACAAACTCTTCCGGCGTGTCAGGGACGAACACGGGGAGCTGCAGCTGTCGAAACGTGCGGCGGCGTTCCACCCCGGACAGGGCGTGTACAGAAGCTCGTACAAGAACGCCCGGAGGCTCGCCGCCACGGAAACCAACATCGCCTATATGACAGCCGACTATGAGCGTTGGCAGCAGCTTGACTTCGTTGTCGGCATTGAAATCAAACTGTCGAACAACCACACGCTCAACGGTATGCCGTTTACCGACATCTGCGACAAGTTGAAAGGGCGTTACCCAAAGGACTTCAAGTTTACAGGCTGGCACCCGCACTGCCGCTGCCGGGCTGTGACGATACTGAAAACGGACGAGGAAATAGCCGAGGACACACGGCGCATATTGGACGGAGAGCCGCTCGACGGCAAGAGCGTGAACCGTGTCGAAGATGTGCCGGGCGGTTTCAAGCAATGGCTCAAAGACAACGAGGATCGTGCGAAGCGCAGCTATTCCGTGCCGTACTTCATCAAGGACAACCCGAAATACCTGCCCAAAGGATACGCAAAGCTATATGCGATGAGAATGCCATACGACACCCACGAGGAATATGCGGAGGCTTTGGCATACAACAAGAAGCACGCCGGGTTCTCTGCCGCCATAGCGCAGAACAACCGGGAATTGGCTTCGGTGCTGCCTGTCCTGCAAGGCAAGATAATGAACTTCACGGAAGCCGACGGAAGCAAGTGCAATCCGGGCTATTCGCTTTCAGATGCCGCAGTCTTGGGGTATCGCCACAACTGCCAAACCTGCACCATGACCTACGAGCTTCGCCGCCGTGGGTTCAACCTTCAAGCAACGCCCAATCCCGTGCTGAAAGGGTACAAGCGTTACAGGACTTTCAGCCGTTTCTGCGTGAGCAAGAAAGTGGATTGGCGTGACCGCTTCCTGACAGCGGACGGCAAGAGGGCTGACTATGAATTGTCGGCAGGGATAAAGGACACCGGGTTTGCCAAACTGAAATTCATCGAGGACAAAACAGCGAAACAGGGGCGTTACGAGATTTACTGCGCATGGAAAAAGGGCGACGCCCATGTTTTTATCCTCGAACGACAAAAAGACGGCAACCTGTTATGGTTTGACCCACAATCAGGTCGCCGTGGAGGTGCGATGGATTTCTATGATGACATCAACGAAATGAAACACAACATTATCGGCATTTTGCGCATTGACGACAAGTTGATAAACCCCGTATTTTCAAGTCGTTTTAAGAAGTCCGTAGATTGAAGCGAAGTCGTCGAAAGGCTTTATCACGCCGTCTTTCAGCGAAACCAACACGGGAGCGTCGGGTGGGCATGGAAACCAACGCTCCCTACTCTCCACGCCCAAGCTGTATATCGCACGACCGTCAACATCGCACAGGTATGCAGCCATTCTGTCAAGACCCTGCCTTTCGGCTTCGTCCAAAACTATTTTCGGTATCTTTTTCATATCGCCTACAAACTTAGTTATTTTCCTCAAATTCGCCGTATTTCGGCTTTACTTTTCGCAATCGTGTAACTTATTGTCCGTCGGATTATCGCCCGTTGTCGGGGCTTTGCTTTGTTTCTTCCGCCGCACCTGTTCTTTCGTTATCGTACACTTGCGCCCCCTGTAAGGAACGCCGTCCGATACTCCGATGTTCCACAGCCGGGAGACCTTGCACCCGACCTGTTCCGGGGCGAACTGCTCATAGATAGCGGCAAGGCTCGAAAAATTGAACGCCGTCCGGTCATCACCCTCTATGGGCGGCTCTTTGAACTCAACACGGTAAAACCAATTCTTTGTACCCATCAGTCGCCTCCCTCCTGTTTTCGGTTGACAACTACCTCCCCTTTCAGAGAGAAATCCCAATCCTTGATGTCGTCCTCGGCTGTCGGTTGAACCTCGAACTTGCCGAGCTGCCCGGCGATGCCTTTCTCGACTATCGCCTCTGCTTCCTGTCGGCTGTGCGCCGATACCATGACCTGCCCGTTGAACACGAGCCTCGCTCTGATTTTGTACTGTTTCTTTGCCATTGTCTTTATCTGTTTTTCGCCCCTATGTGTGTCAGGCGTTATTCCCCAATCCAAAGATTGGAGGCGTGGTCGCCTGACCCGTAAGGGTCTTTTTTTTAGACTACGATAGTAGTCTTTTTTTTCTCTATTTTCTTTTACTCTTTTTTCTTTTACTATACTATATGTACTTTCGCCGTGAGAACGCCTTAATTTTAGAGTTATACCTGCGATAACACGGCTTCTGAATAATTATCGCTAACGATAACCACATATAAAGATGATTATCGGAAGCGATAACGGATTTTAGGGTGGTCGGACTTTTGCCAACTTTTTACCCGGTTTTTGGTGAACTTTCCCTGATTTCATAGAAAAACAGCATCTAAAAAAATCATATCGCAGCGATAACTGAATTATCGTCAGCGATAACTACTTGAAAAGGCTCTCAATCGGATAACAGGCGTTCTTGCGCTTGATTGTCCGGGCTACATCTTCGCCCCACACAGTGGCGATAATGCGTATGGCGTTCAAATCTCCGTCCCAGTCTATGCAGCACTCGTGATTGTTGTACTCATACACGTAAACCTCCTGTGGGTTGCACTCGGAGCGGATTTTGTCGTTTATGCTGTCGTAGAACGCAAACAGGCGTTTCGCCCCGTCCTTTGTTCCGTAACCTCCTGCGCCGATTGAAACGAGCTTCTCGCCCTCCTGTAACGGGCGTATGGTTTTCAGCCCGTCGGCAAATTGCCTGTTGGAGAAAGCGAAGAAACAGTCGTACTTGGCGACATCGACCTTGCATCGCTCGTCGCATAGCTCCTTGTACCGTTTCAGCGTGTGGGCGTGTTGGTATTCAAGTACGCCGTAATTGTTTTGGTTCTCTTCAAATTCAAATTCCTGTGCCATAGTCTTATTGGTGATTAAAGCCCGGCAGAGCCTGTTTTGCGGCGGTCTGCCGGGCGGTTGTTATGTTATGCGGTTACTTTTACACGGTTAAGGAGTTGCCCCGACAATTCGTGTAATTCACGGCTTCTTTCAGGCGATAGCTCCCGTGCATGTGCCGTGATAGCCTGTGTCAGCTTCCAAAGGGTAGCCCCTCCCTGTACGCCGTCCTCCGGGTCGTTGCGCATGAGGATTTTTTCAACCTCCTTGCCCTCCTGTTTGAGCAGCCCTCCGTCACGTGTCAGGCGTTTCAGCTCGTGTTCAAAGTCAACATCCATTTCGCTTGCGCCCTGTATCTCTATGGCTTTCTTCATGAGGTTATCCTTGCTGAAAAGCCCTTTTGTCAAGTCACGAACCGCCGAAACGGTCGTCTTGGTGTCAAGCTCGTAGGTCTGTTGCGACAGTTGCAGGTTATCGGGTAGCTTCGAGCCGAGGTGTACCTGCTTCATCACGCTCTCACGAACCATACCGTTAAGGCAAGCACCGTTCAACAGGAAAGCTCTCATGTCAACGGCACCGTCGCCATAGTCAGATGTGCTGAACCTTGCCCCGGCGAAGATAACTACGTCGCCGTTCTTGGCTGTCGGAACTGTCAGCGGTGTCGGGAGTATCGTTTCAGCCCAAATCTTGGTGTCGTTCATATAAGCGTCCGATATGACCGCTCCCTGCTGCGCCGCTTCCTGAACGAAAGCCGTCAGGATTTCAACACTGTTCAAACGGCGGTAGCTGTCGCTCAACACGCCCCTTACCTGTGTGCCGACCGTCCTCACGAGAACCCGGCTGCGCTGCGTCCATCCGCTATGCTCGTTGAGAAGCGTTGCCGCAAGCTGTTTCGCCCAAGGCTCTCCCGAAGCAAGCCCACGCAGGTATCTCTGCGGTATGCCCATACGGTCTGCGAGCTGTCCTATGGCGTTGTCGTGGAGGGTAAACTGTCCGTCCGGCATTTCCATTCGTAGAGAGCCGTTTGCACTGAATGTGATAACCGGGCTGTGGTCGTTGATTTTCAGGTTCACGCCTATCGGGGCGATGTAGTCCTGTGCAATTTTGCCCTCGTTCACGAGGCGTTCCATTGTTTCCCGTACTCCGACGGCTTTGCCGTCAATCATCCGTTGAACTTTGTTCATCACTACTTCGTTCAAACCTTGCTGTAATTCGGTTGTCTGTGCCATAATACTGTAATTTTTAGATGGTTATTAAAATCTGATTGAATTGTTCAAAAATTCTACTGCCTCCGCATACAGGGCTTCGTCTGAAAGGTTGTCCGAGCTTGGCTCGAACCCTACGAGGTATGCGCCCTCGATGATACTCTTTGCCATAAATACGTCCTCCGTTATTTGATGTAAAAACTGAATTTCAAACCTCTGCGCAGCTTGCAAACGCAAACATCGTCCATACAGGAGAAAGCCCTTTTGAGGAACTTGTTCAAAAGCTCAACGCCTATCAGCTTCAACGCTCCTGAAACGCCTACGAGCATGTTTATCTTGTTCCCCTCGTTGTCAACCCCGGCAACCTTGATTCGGAAGTTGCGGTTGATGTCTCTCGTGCTGTATGCCAAACTGTTCTTGTTCATATCTGCTGTCATTTTGCGGTTCAAACTGTTTATATTGTAATCACGTTGCAAATATAAGTGAAGTATTTTGGTAATGGTGACTATATACGACATTACCCTAAATTCTGCGATAACAAATCTTTCTCATTTCCAGAGCAGGTTACGCAGGATTTAGGGTATTCCGATGTCGTAGTGTAGGTGGTAACGGTGGATGGCAAAGTGATGGTTTGAGCATGAAACTACAAACGTAATATAAAGATGGTGTGCCATAATTAAAAAAGCCTTTGAAATGCAGATACGATATTCTCCCATTCATAGACAATTATTCCAATAATAGAAAGCCCAATAATAATTTTAGCTATAATAGAAAGTATTGGATATTCCCTTTTGAGAGTTTCCTTATCTGCTATCACCTTACTTTTTCTTATATTGTATGTTGGTTGTTTAGAGAGCATTTCAAGATTTATCAGCTGAAATAAACTTGTAACAGCATAGATTGTTAGTATGAAAAAATCAAGTAGGAAATATACAACGCAAAAACGCACTATGTATACCAGCGTCATTTTAATAGTAAGATTGACATTCACATCTTCTATTGACATGGTAATATAGACATCAGAAAAATCTATTTGTTGCCCATATAGCAAAGCACCCATAAGGATTGAGATAACTATTAGAGAAATAAAAATTGCGTATGACGCTAATGCATTAAATTGTTGAAGATAATTCCAAGATTTTAATCTATTGATTTTTTCACTGTCTGAATTTACATCAAATCTTAATTCCTTAAATTTGTCATAGACAACAACAATGAGAGCAAGGAATAATCCAGTCATAATACTTAATGAATTAAGCAACGTATCTATGGCATCATTACTCAGTCCTGCGTTATTTGTTATTGTAAATATAAATGCCAATAAGATGGCAATCCACTGCAAAAATGTAAAATAAAACTTGGGCGGTTTATTAGTACATGTTGCATTTTGATATTGCCACTTGTGTCCTTCTGAAATTAGTTTGAGGATGTAATATAAAAGAGCTGATATATTCATAAAATCTTTATCCTACAATATACACTTCTTCATGTATTTGCGCTAAAAGGTCATCGCACATAGATTTAATATCTGCTCTTTTCAACATTCCAGTTTCTTCATCTTGCATCTCATCGTTTATTGGAATCATAGGCTTTATTTTTAAGTCATCACCAATGACAAATGAATATTCTTTATTATCTTTTTTGAGCGTTCCTTTCTTTTTGCTAAAATTAGAAAGTGATTTAGTTGTATTCCCAATATTAAAATTGCCTTGACCAATAAAACCTAAAGCATTTCTAATCAAATCATAGGAAGGCCTATTCTCTCTTGTTGGCGTTATTTTAATGGAAACATCATATCCTCTTACAATTTCATCTATCCCATTACCATCCATAACTCCCGTTGTAATGAAATCAGTAAATGTAAAGCTATCTACAATTCCTGCGTCTTTATATTCGTCTATTAAAGACTGAGGAACAAATCTTTCGAGTTTAATCTGACGATTAGTTCGTAATAACTCTTTTAAGAAAAATTCTATTGCGTTTTTTATGCTTTGTCCAGTCTTACGTTCAAGAAACAACAAACCCACAGTTGAATCTAATGGTAAATGCATATATAGGTAGAAACGACTTGCTATCATTTTATCTCTTCCTAAAATCATTTTATCTGAAACATTGTTCATTTGAGCAGCAGTCCTAATTTTATCATATGGGCCACCATCAACAAATCCCTCTATGATATTTTGTTCTGAGTGACATGTTAAAATACGATTAACATCTTCGCCATTGTTAGAAAATAGAGACAAACCTATTTTTGTTCTATCAGAACGCCATGCTGTATTTTGTGTAAGAGTATGTAACATTTTAGAAAATAAAAGGCTGAAAAGTGTGTTGTCTTCAATATTTCTATTTCTGACATGCTCCTTTTCCTTTATTATTTCGCGAACGGTTTTGCGCCCCAAAATAATCTTGTAAATTTCCAATTGACTTTCAGTTTGTGCCATAATCATTCCGATTTTATTGTTTTTGCAAAGCTACAAAATTTGCCTGAAAGTGCCACATTTTCTTGTTAGATTTATTTAACTATTTAACAAAACTCCTTTGATAACAATGATTTAGCAACGTTCCACATATATTGCCACCACGAAAAGCCACAGTTTCCAGGCGTTTTCTGCCCAAAGAAATTTTGCCGCCAAAGTTAATGGTAGCAAACATATAGATTTGCTACAATGAAAAAGACAGCAATATGCAATAATATCGGCAAATTCAAGTCTCTGGTAGATTTTCACAATGCTTTTCCTGACGAGAAAAGCTGCATAATGTACCTTGAACACCAGCTCTGGCCTAACGGTGAGCCAGTATCACCCTACGACCCAACGTCAAAAGTCTACCGCCGTGGCGACGGCATGTACCGTTGTAAGAACACGGGCAAGAACTTCAATGTCCGCATTGGTACAATGTTTGAAGGAAGCAAGACTTCATTATACCAGTGGTTCATGGCTATTTTCCTTGTCACGTCACACAAGAAAGGCATATCGTCAATACAACTGGCAAAGGACTTGGGCGTGACACAAAAGACTGCGTGGTTCATGCTTCAACGCATCCGTGAGAATTTCGGTATTGAGTCGAAAGACAAGTTTGACGGTGAGGTTGAACTGGATGAGACTTTCGTTGGAGGCAAGAACAAGAACCGTCATAAGAACAAGAAAGTCAAGAACTCACAAGGCAGGAGTTTTAAGGATAAGACACCCGTTATGGGCATTCTCCAACGTGGCGGTTGCGTTGTTTGTAAAGTGATAGATAATACCACCTACAAGCAGCTTACTGGTCCAGTTCTGCGTAAGGTGAAACTTTCCGCCACGGTGTATTCCGATGAGTGGCAAGGCTACAAATTGATAAACAAGGTATATAAGAAGCACCATGTCGTTGACCACGGTCACGGTATCTATGTCAACGGTGGCGCATATACAAATACTATTGAAGCTTTTTGGAGTAATTATTGCAAACGCTCAATAAACGGCACGTACAGTTGGATAAGCCGTAAGCATATGCAACGGTACTTTGATGAGTTCAGCTTCCGCTATAATACCAATGACATGGATGAAAATGAGCGTTTCCACTACTTTACAGCTAACTGTAGGCGCAGGATAACGTATAATGAAGTGATAAGCCGTCCGAAAAAGGCTGCTATATAATAAGTAGTAGGCTCGTTGCGTGACATGAAAATAAGAGAACGGTATATGATAATTTTTCAAGCCGTTCTCTTATTAGCTACCGCAGGCATCATATGACATATTTACAATGCCGCAGAAAGCATTTCTATATCTTAGCGGTATAGTTTACTGGAACTGAATATAAGCATGGCTTAGCAAGCAATAAAACTGATGCGTTCTACTGGATAGACTATGTATTCGTGCCAGTGGTTGCTATTTCCGTAAATGTCACGATTTCAAAATTATGTGCTGGAATGCCTACTGTGGTAATACCACCATCTACTTGAACAGCACGCAGGTGACGGGTGACATATCGGCATTACAGAACCTTACGGCACTCACCGACATCAGCTTGTACAGCACCTGCGTGCTGTTCAAGTAGATGGTGGTGAAATAATCTTGCTATTATGTTGTTAGCTTGGAATAGTATATTTCAAGCTAACATCAATTTTTAATCTATATAATGGAAAACAAAAAGAATGTTGCGCTTGGTGCGCAACAAAATAGAACAAACAACAATATAACGTTATTCTTTTATAACAAGATAATCAAGCAAGCCAACCATTAAAAGCCGTCCAAGCGGATGTCGGTGAGTGCCGTCATTCCAGCCAATTTGTATAAGCAAAAAAAAGAGTGAAGCTATAAAGCCCCACTCTTTATAATCAAAATTCAGAATTGAATGCTATTCGGACTGTTTATATTCCAGCCCGTTTGCATCCACATACGCCTTTGCTTCCTCGTATGTGTCAAACTCGACAGCCGTAGCATTTACACTCGGATAGACTACGGCATTGTCACCCTCTTCACGCAAAGGCAGAACCATTTGCTTGCCTTCGTGAACGACCTTGTACTTCTTTGTCAACTTTTTCATATTCGTTTGTTTTATAGGTTTTCTCATGCTTCTGTAATACTAACGGTGAAACCTTTGCTTTGAAGTGCAGAAACGGCAGCGTCAGATGCGGACGTGCGTGCGCCTTTCATCCGAATACTCGGTGATACGGCGCTGTTTGTACTTGAAACCGAAACGACTTGGACATCATTAAGGAAATTGTCAAGATTATTACATGTAAAATCATCACCGCCAATGCGTCTATAAGATTTTCCACTCCAAGATTTTGTCGTGTAGTTGAAGTTTCCGCTACATACAACGTCAGAGTTTGTACGCTCGTTAAGGAACTTGAAGTAATCGCCACTAAGCGTGATGTTACCCATATCAAACGTAAGTCCACTCGGCAAGTTAGCCAAACTATCCAGACTGCCCGTTACCTGCGTGCCGTACAAGGCGACGTTGGTGAGTGCCGTAAGGTTCTGCAATGCCGATATGTCACCCGTCACCTGCGTGCTGTTCAAGTAGATGGTGGTGAGTGCCGTAAGGTTCTGTAATGCCGATATGTCGCCCGTTAGCCTCATATAACTCAAAGCTAACCAATTCAACTTTTTGCAATACTTCAAATCTTCAAAGTTGAGGTCAACTGTAAGTTCGTTAGTGTCACTGGAACGATACACATCCAACTTCTCCAAGTTGTATTTGTTGTCAATGGAAATAGTTATGCCATTGCTTGCGTCAACATAGAAAACCGTATTACTTTCGCCTACGTTAATTACATTGGTCTTGTCTTCTCCACCCGAACTTATAGAGAATACATTTGAACCATCGGCTGAAGAAAACGACACATCCTTTCCGATAGCTTCTATTTTCACCAAATTCGTTGTGGTTGTTCTCAAATTGAACAACATACTGCCCAATTTAGGCAGACTGCCGTCATTGACCGTTCCTTTGAGTTTTGTTATTAAACAATCCATATTCTTTATTTTTTAGAAGTTAATACTGTTTCCGTTATTCTTGTCCTTTCGGTATTCCGTACACTCTGTATGCGGAACTGCCCGTATTATCAAAACGTATCTCAAATAAAATCTTATTGTTATTGAAATCGTATATACCTGCATTGGCGGCATTGCCGTTCCTCTGGCTTCCCCAAGATACAAGGTATATGCCTTCATCCAATTTGTCAACCGACCCCATATAGCGGCCACGATATTGCTGCCACGTATGAGCCTTGAAGTTCGTGAGCTGCTTGTTCTCGGTGTCAATGTTGAACTCCAATATGCGTGAAGCCCCACTCGCCTTGTTGTCGTACATCGTGATAAGTCCGTTGGAGTTGATAACCGCATCATGGCTCTCGTACCACTGCTGTTCTGTCGTGGTCTTGATACGTGTCGGTACATCCCAACCTGAGTGTGTCCTATTGCCGCCAATCTTCCAAAGAATATTCCCGATTGTGGCAGTGTGTGCTTCATCATCCCATGTTCTTTTGAGGACAATTATCTGATTGGCTTGCTTGTTGTTCAGATACAAGTTGCCGTCAGAGCTAACACATATCGTATTGTTATGAAGGTAGTCCGCATTGTCGCCTTGTACGTGGCTGTCAACCCAAAGTTCAGGATAATCCTCAGAGTGCCATTCATAAAGCAGATTGCCTTCATAAATCTCTCCTACGTGCAATGCGGTGACACGCTTTCGCTGACCGTCCACTGTCGTGTACTGGCTGCCTACATATCTTTGGTAGATGTAATGCAACGGATTGACACTTATGACAAGACAGTCATGTGGTTCAATTTGCAGACTTCCGTCACTTCCTCCACCTAAATTGCCCTTGACAAGCTCAAATGTCTCTCCGTTGGCTTTATAGATGTTCAGCTTACCGTTCGAGCTGTTCAGAGAGCCGTTCACGCCATAGAAATACCATGTAGCACCCTCTTTGAGTATTCTCGGACAATTAGCCTTGTATTTCACGTAACGCTTTACCAAACCGTTGGTGGCAAGCTCGTAAAGATAGTTTGTCACGCCAGCCTCAACTGGCGAAAATACAAGTCCGTCATAATACTTTGAGAAATCACCAGTAATCTTGAATGTCGGGAAATCGCTTGGTAGTTCCGATGCAGGAATACCCTCAAGCGCAACTGGTGTCAATATCGGACTTTCACCGCTGTCGTCAATCTGTAGCTGGTAATATCTTCCGCTATTGCTTTTGATATATGTCGTAGTGTCCTTGTCCATGTTGTCCGAAAGGACTTTCAACTTCGGTATCGTGACATAATCACCCTCGTCTGTCGGTATGTACTTGGCCTTTACAATCCTCTCGCTGGTAAGGTTTTCAAGCATTACAACAAACACCACATATTTGGCCGTTGAGAAATCATATTTTGATGGGTCAGACGGTGTTATCTGTATTGTGGGCTGGTAGGCAGCATTAGCCACATCACCTAAGATATTCTCATTCTCGTCAAGAACAACCACAATACCAGTACCGAAGTCTGAACGTGTGAACCAGTCACCCTCCTTGCACTCAATGTTGTTTGAATAGCATCCTGTTTCTGCTGTTTTCCTGCCAATCTTTGCAAACACCTTGTCGGCAAAATCACTGTCGTATGTCCTTATGGCGTCCTTGTTGAAAAGGTTTTGCAGTGAATGGTCTTGTACTCCGTTAAGCTCGGACAGCTTAATATTGGAAAAGTCCGCATCCTTTTTTGTTGCAAGATTATCAATATTGATTTCCTTACCGTTCTGGCTTAGCTTATTTACATCAAGTTTCTCCTCATGCTTAACGCCATCCTTGTCACGGTATGACAGGATGCGCTTGTCAGCGTCAAGCGTCATTTCCGTACGTTCTTCCACGTCATCCATGGCGGACAGCATTTTCATTGCCTCGTTGCCCTGTTCAAGTCCATTGACGGTTTCCTGCAATGACGTAAGAGTGCCGCTCATTGTTGACAGCGTGCCGTTTATCTGCTCTATTTGAGTGTCGTAGTCCTTGCCTGTATTGAAGTTGTGCTTTGCAGCGTAGAACGTACCGTCAACCTTGACACCGAAAAGCACCTTGTCCGCAGCGTCAGTCCATGCAGCCAGCCACTCGTCGTTGGTTATTACCCTGTAAGTCTCCTGCTTAGGCATATATGTCGTGCCGTCAGGACGTATGCCGAAAAGCAGTCTGTTTTCTGCATCAACAACGGCGTGCAGCCACTCATCGTTGCTCACAATGCTGAACATATCTGTCAGCGGCTTCAATGATGTATTAATGGTACTTAATGACGCATTGATAACGTCTATTGCGTCCTGCAAGCTCTTGATGTCCTGCGTTTTCAGTTTATCTTCAAGTTCACGGATAGCTTTCTGTACTGGTGTAGGAATACCCTTTGCCCACTCAATACTTCCGTCAATCCTTATACCCCAAAGGAACTTTCCCTCAGCGTCAGTGTAAGCACGTATGAACTCTTGAGTGTCTGCATATTCTCCAAGCTCCTTTATCCTCGTTTCATTTGCTGAAACCCTTTCTCCAGCATTATAAGCCTCTATGGCATTCGCCACGATTATCCATTTGTCCGTATTGATAGCATACACCTTTCCGTCCTCCCGCAACTCCGCAGGCGGAAAGCCTACGTTATCATCCGTAAGGCTCTGGAACGTGCTGCCGTACATCGTCACCTGATTGTCACGATAGTAGCTTGTGGCGTTGTCATATGCACCACGCATGACGGGCAAGCTGCCTATTATCAGTTTATTTTCTGCCATATTATTATTCTATTACTTGGTTTATTGTTATAATACCTGTCACTCTGTCCTGTACGCATGACTTTATACGGCTGTCATTGCCCGTATATCCTATTATGCGTCCAGTGGCTCTGTCCATTTCCACGGCAAGCACGTTACGACTCAGTTCCGTCTTGACATGCTCTATCTCCTGACGTGTCTTGAACGGTATTTTACCCTCAATGATTTCACCGTCATGACGTATGCCTATCAACAGCTTGTTTTCTGCGTCTACAACCGCATACAGATATTCTTCATTCTGTATGACATGATACATGTCATTTTTCGGGAAATACGGTTTGCCGTCAGCCTTGATGCCAAATAACAATTTGCCTTCTGAATCAACAACTGCTTTTATATACTCTTCATTGCTGACTACATGAAAAGGATTTTCCTGAACGTCACCGTTCTCATCCAGCACCGCCATGAGAGAGTTAAGGACTGACTGGTAATTCTCCAATTGTTCGTCAAAGATGTCATCCGCCACGGCTACGACATGGTCTGCTGCGGTTGACGTGAGCGCATTTCCTATTTTACCTTTAACTATTTCAGCCATAATCTAATGTCATTAAATTTATGATGCAACAACAGATACCGTTGCACCGCTGTTATAAACCGCTCCAGATGTATATACACGGTAATTAACACCGCTTATGCTCTTTGTTGAAGAGTTCATGACGTATGGTGCGCCACCCATCGTGAAATTACTCAAAGCATTTATGTCCGTTGGAACAAGAATGTAGAAATGCTGTCCGTCTGCCGTGGCAGTGTCATTGTACGTACCTGCGGCAGATGTCCTTGCAGAAAGTTTGTTTGCGTCAACAGCCACACTTTCAGGACTGTTCCCAAATCCGTAATAAATCGGATAACGTGCATTAAGGGTAACTGACCCCGAAAACTCCAAGCCCTGATACGTGGCAAGTCCAAACAGATTTTTCGTATTTGACGTTAGGGTGAATGTTTTGTTAGCGGTCAACGTCTTGACGTTATTTCCCGATTGAAGAACTATGCCTGAAAGACTGTCTTCTATGATTTTGAGTGTTTCAGGCGTAATGCCCGTGACATTTGCCGTTATTGTTACTGCCGTGGCGACATTCTTGTATATGCAGGAAACATTTAACGACAGACGCACTTCTGCTCCTGAGGCTATTGCCGATATTTTGCTGTTTATGGTGTTCAGCTCATCCGTAACAGCCTTTTGAGACATTGGCGTGGTAGTTGACTGTCCCGTCTGTTGTAAACATGGGTCACCACGGTACGGCAGGTCATTCCAAGCGTGTTCTCCGTCACCCAGTTTGTACTGGTCTGTATCAAGTTCATATCCTACTTCTCCCTCCATAAGGATAGGATTGTACCGTTTCCAGCGTTCCGCAGTGTCACGTCTATGTTGTATCTTGTCTGCCATATATTTTGTTTCCTTTTTGATTATGTTTCTATAATACTTGCTACCGTAAACAGAAAAACTCCCATAGCCCGAAAATATCATGCCCTCTTAGAAAGGACATTTGGCTATGGGAGAACACCGACAATAAACAAACCTATTTGTATTTGGTATGAAGATATGTTATCCTGAAAAATCTAAATACCCTATGGCGTTTTTTATATTGATGAACTTTACAACTGCTTCAAAGACTGTTCACGTGCGTAATCATGCCAGTTTCCGAACTCGTCATAGTAAGCCATCGGATTTATCCAAAGTATGATGTCCGTGGTACGCTCGCCATATAGCATTTGCATACCATAAGCATTAGCCATCTGCGTGGCACGCTTCTTTATCGCTTGCAGGTCATGGCTGCTTAAACCGCTGGGTATGTTTACCAATAGTGGTGTGGTCATGCTCTCACGCCCGAAAGTAAGTGTGGCATTCTTATAGGTAAACATCTTGCCACCACGGTGTACGCCGTCTTTGAGGTCAGCTTCCAACTCTCCGAACTCTTCCGTCAGGGTGTCTATGATTTTCTGTACGGCATTGTCCCGTGCCTTGCTGCCATTGGTAATGTCTTCGGGTGATAAGAGTAAGCTGCTGGCCTTGCGGGCGGCAGACAATGCTTCTACGGCAGCTTTCTCACCAGTTCTTAGCTCTTTCTTCTTCGCTAAAAGGACTTTCTTCAACTGCAACAGACGGTTGTCGGTTGGATTGTATATCAGTTGCCGCTGTATGTTCTGCATTTGCAGGTCAATCCACGTTTCGGTTACATTGCCGTTGTCAAGTTGGCGTTTGTATGCCTCAACCTCTGGAATAAGTACGTCCATGCCGCCACCGTTGGCGTCCAACGTATGCGACTGGATGGCTTTCTCTATGTCTGAACCGATGGACGGCGCAGAGCCATAAGAAATGCCCTTGTTGATTTGCTGCTCCCTTGCCCTGCGTGCCGCCTCTATCTTCTCTGCGGTATGCAGGCTGTCTTGAAAAATCTTGTTGTTCATATCTGATGTCTTTTTGTTATTCCTCTTTATACATGATTTGTTCGGGTGCTTTTGCATTATCCAAATCATCCTTGTATTGCAGTGCCACGTCTATTGCTTCCGAAAGGGTGGTTGCTTCCTTTTCCTCTCCCTCCTCATTCTCTATATCAATCGGGAACTTGCTTACCAAATATCCGTCCGTGGTCTTGCTGATGATAATGTCGCCATTCTCGTGGTTTGCGATATAGGAATTTGCCACGTCCTCAACGCCTACGTATTCCTTTTGGTCTTGCTCGTTGAATTTGCGTAGTTTCAGCATCTTCATTTTGTACATATCGGACTTGCCGCCGTAGGGCGTGGCTTTCCTCTTAGGCTTCTTTTCCGAAACGTCATTGTCCGTGGCTTTCTGAATGTCACTGTCGCCAAAGGCTTTCGCCATCAGTGCCACCTGACGTTTCCTGTGGTTTTCTGTATCGTCTAACCAGCTCATATCGTTATTGCTTTTAGTTACAACTCAAAAATGGCGGCTTCGCTACCTTGAAGCCACCTCGGAACATGGCTACGCTTGTAGGGTGTACGGCTCCACTGAAAGCAGTTCTACTTTTGCCTTAAATATGATTGTATATAGCTTATAACTGCCCTGATTGTTACCGTCAGGGAATGATGTTGCGGAAATATAAAACAGCCGTTATTTTGCTAATAATTCTTAAAATTCAGCAATCTGCTGGTAATCTAATAAATATGCCTGTTATAAGGTGGGTATAAAACAACTGGCAATGAAACAGCAATTAAACCATTATGGACGAGAATATAAAAAGGCTAATAAAAGCCAAGAAAATTCAAGTTGAATTAGGCGAAGTCTATCAGCGTACTAATGCGAACGGTAAAGCGCAGTATGCGATAGAGTTCCGCCTAATTCCAAAACATAAATAATTGCTGTACGTTGTCAGTTGTTTTTATTCTTTGAATAATAATTAAGTCTTTTGTAAATACAGCGGCAACTCAAACAAGCCGATAATCCGATTGTATTGGTTTGTCGTATTGCAAAGCCAATATATTCTTTCCCCGATTTCATCCCAAACCTTATATTCAATCCGTTCAACTTTACTTAGGTCTAATTTTGGAGAAATGTTATCCAATATCCTGAAAAGAGTGGGTAATGGCGTATGTTTCATGCTTGCAAATGGAGAAACGCCACGCTCCTTTTCCAACTTTACCAGCTTGTTTAACTGCCTCTTTGCTTTTGCGTCCATAGTTATTAGCAGTTCAACTTTCGTTCGCTGTCAGCCAAGGCCAGCTTCTTGTATTCCTCATCCGTCCATTCCGTTTTACGCTCAACAAGGCTGTCAATCAAGCAGCCTAAATCTTCGCAATAGACTTCATCGTGTACGCTGACGACTTTCTTCTTGTCCGCTGAAAGCAGCGTGACAATATAAACATCCCTGCCTTCGTCCAAGCTGATGTAAACCCAGCCTTTGTGCAATACGCCGCTTACCCTTAATGCCAGCGTAGCCATGTCGTTGTAAACCGTGGCCATGCGTTTGGAAACGCCCCAAGACATTACCATGTCCGTTGTCACTCCGCATCGTATCTGACGGTTGATTTCATTCGCTATTTTCAATACAAATTCCTGTTCCATTTCGTTTGTCATTCTTTAATTTCCATGGTAATAAACTTTGGGATGGAACTTTGGCGGGAAAGCAGACACTACAATTATAATAGTAACTGTACGTATGCCATAATACTACTTGTAGATGTTAATCGTAATTTGGAATTGACATGAAAATGGGAGTGCCTTTGGTCTAAGGACACCCCCATTTCTTGATACATAGATTGTACTTTTCTATCTATCCCAATCATCGAAAGTCGGAATGTTGTCGTTTCTGTCCCGATGATACATCTGTTCTTCCTGCTTCATATCCTCCAAAACCTTACGTGTCAGTTCATCATCTTTCCGTTTCTCAATGGAAATGATAATCGACAACGTAACTATAATCGTTGTTGGTATAAGGAATACCCACCATAGGACTTTTGCCAGCGTATCACTCTCACGGTATTCTCCTTGATTGATAGTCTTTGAGCAGGCAAGGAATAACAGCCCGAAAATACCATAGAAACACGTCAGGAAAAACCAATTCCAAGCATTCCTGCCACGCCTCTTGGCCAGTATAGCGGAAAATATTGCCCATAGTATATTAAAGGCTGCAAATATTGCCCAAATCAAATATACTCCTGCGGCACCAACGCCTAACAACGATAAAATAACTTCTATTGCATCCATACTTGTTTTTATTTACGTTTTACAAACTTTTGTTCATTAAACAACATATAAACACCCTCTTTCTCCAATAGGCTGATATTGTATGCTTCACTTGCAAAATTATACCCAAAGCCATCATCGCTGATATAGTATGGGAAATCACCGTCATATAAAGAAACATCATTAAACCGTTCTGGGTGCTTTTGATATTTCTTCTCCATTTTGTTGCAAAGCTGTATATAGACTTCATCTTGTTTTTCAAAGGCACTTTCTTGAATAAAGCAAGTCTGGTAGTTTAGTTTTGTCTTTACTCCATAATCATTTAGATTTATCTCAAAGATATGTGGTAATATTACTTCCTCTGAAAAGTTACATTGCAATGTACGTTCATATGCTAAAACTTCTATGCTCTGAGCGTCTTTTAATCCTTTTATCTCAGGGCAATTATTCAGAGCCCCAGTTAGTTGTGATTTTAACCCCTGAAAATCCTTACATCTTAAATTTCGTTGATTGTAATTACTTTCATTCCAAAGAACATACCAAAAGTTCAAACGTTTGTCTTTTTGTATATTGAACTCCAATATCTTATCGTAGTTGTATTCATGTTGTTTCCGTGCTTCTTTAATGTCAATTAGGACATTACTATTTACAGGTACTTGTTTGTTTTCAATCTCCACCTTTCCTACTTCAAACGCATTATAGCCTTTGATATAATTATTGTATATAGCTTTTTCGGTATCTGTATAGCTCAACGTATCACTTTCATCTTGTAAGGATATGTAGCCGTCCTTACTGACAATGCATTGAAACCAATAATTCAAAGGCTCGCTTTTTGGATTATCTGGTAATAACATTGATATTGCTGTTAAATCTATGTTTATCTTCGGTTGAACGGAAAGTTGCTCTGATGTGAATACACCATTTTCTTCAATGAGTTTCAAATAGCCACTCTCCTTCTCCTTTCTCTTCTGTTCCGCTATGGCGGCTGTTCGTTCATCGTCTTTCTTCCATTCAGCTTGAACAACCTCTATTTCTCGTGGCGTAAGCCCCATATTTTTCAATACTCCATATCCCATTTCCATGCCATATCGGTAGTAAATAGCTAAAAGGAATTTTTCCGCACAGTTCAAATGTTTGTTAAGTGTGTTGATTGTTTTATCAAGTTCCACGCCTGAAACTATTTTGTTAGCATCCGCAAAAATTGCCATTGCAAGGTCTGAATAATAGCAATAATAAGTTATCTTCTTTGCCATACTACTCGTAACATACGACTTCTCTTGTCCTGCACTTTGTGCAGTAGCCGTTTCTGCCACTGATAGGGAAAGCAAAAGAGTGGCGACTAACAATATAATTTTCTTCTTCATCTTTGGCGATTTATGAGTAGAACTCTGTGCAGCCAATAGAGTTCACTTACTTTTTTCAGCAAAGTTTATGTATAGAAAGTGGGCTGCCTTCCATGCACTCTTGTAGGCATCGCCAAACGCCTGGATATACGCACGGATAGGCAGCCCACGTATATGAGCTGTCTTCCGTGCCTCGCATATCCTTTGGTGAGATTTGGCGATTTCACAAGAAGTGAGGCACTCTCTTTTTATTTCCGCAATGTCTGTCCCAGAAAGGACTGTGCAAAGATAACAAAATTCCTGTTATCTCTACTTCTTATCTGACAATTTATACACCAAATAAATATTCCACGGCATTCTTTACGCTTCTATAAATTGGCACTATTTTTGCTGGTATTTATTTAGTGCCTTGGCATACCGTTGTGCTTAAAAGTTCGTACAGAACACAACGGCAGTTTACACCTATCTTTCTGAAATCAAGATGGCGAAGTTCCTCTCCGTTACCAAGGGCAGTTAACATGTTGAACTAATTTTGAACGTATGCTTGTAGAAAATGTAACTGGTTCAAGTAAAGTTTCTAAAAAAGCCCCATATCCATGTACATCATGGCTAAACTATTGGGAAGTAAATGCAAACTTTGCGCTTAATCCTAACCAACTTTACAATTGTCCTGCTTGCGGTAAATCTTTTTATAGAAAGGATTTTGATGGTTGCCACGTACAAAAGGCAAACAATATATTTGACAGGAAATGGTATATTGTTCCCTTATGTAGTAGCTGTAATCAAGCTGTAGGTACTCTCGACATTGGAAATGTCAAGATGGTTCCTACTCCAAGCAATTTTTAATTGAAATTTACGTTCACACTCCAACCTTGTTGCAGCAAGGTCTTGAGTTCTATCAATCAAAGCCGCTGTCAGTTTGGCACTATGACGGTGGCTTTTCTCATTTAACTTTGCTAATATAACGGCTTATATCTGGATATATTGCATTTTGCTTTTCATTCAATCTCTATAAAGTGTCCAGCAACGTAAACCATCACTATGTCACGCCACTCCTTACTTTATTTACCACGTCTCTTATAACCACCTGCCACATCTTTTATACCACGGCAAAACCACCCAACAGCACCCATAACCCGAAATAAACTTTGTTATAGATAAAGCCCCGTGCCACGCTTATCTTCCAGTCACGCCACCCTTTCCCTAACCCTCTGTATTCTACTGGAATGCCACGTGACGTATGCTGGGAAGTTTGCCGTGGCAGATGAGTTTGTAGTAGTAGAATTTAGGGTAATGTCGTATATAGTCACCAAAAAAAATACAACTCTGGAATTTAACAATCTCAAAAACAAAAATCTCTATCTTGATACAAATATTATTTTTAGAGCGATTGGACTGAACGGTGAAGATCGGAAGATTAGAACTCGATCATTTTTGCGTAATATTGCTAGGAGTAATTTACAACAGCATATTTTCATCACAAAAAAGACTGAACAAGAATTTAGAGAAACACTGTCTTATCAATTAGAAAGATTGGAAGATGCACTAAAACCGACGCCAAATGTTAATCCTAAGGTTTATAATGAATTTATTACGATTGATGGAATTTATAAACTCTATTTTAAATGGAAAGCTGGTCGCTCCAATAGTTCTATCGAGCTCTTTAAAGCCCATATATTAGCATCATATGAAACCTTAAAAGAAACATATAAAATAACTAAAGACTCAATGGTGCCTTTTAATGAAAATAATGAAACAATTAAGGAAAATATAAGTGCATATGCTTCTTCTATACGTAAGTTTGATCCCGAGAAGCAATTTATTGCCTCTGAAATTGATGCTTATAACATAATGTGGATTGAATATAAACGAGGAGACTCAAATAATGATATTTTCAATACTAAAGATTTCATTATTTCATCAGATCAGGCATTACGAATATGGGATTACAATAGAAATTCAAATGAAGCCCCTATCGTTATGTTACCAAGTCAATGGCTTAGCTTAATCTTGAGGTATCTTTCACGCACAGATGATGACTATAAAAGTTTTGTATGTTTTCTTAATATGAAAGTTAATAGCAGTGTAATGTCTGAAGAGCAATTATTATATGCGATTGAGGGAATAAGCGAAACCACCTCAGATATTTTACAACAAAAACACCTTATTACACAATTAATCAAAAGTGATTATCAAAAAAAATTATGTAATCTTTCTAGTACAGAAATTATAGAGAAAACAAAATCATTTGCTCAAACAGAACAGGACAAAATAATAAACTCTTTAGAAAAAAATAAAGCGCAAAATGAAGATAATATATCCCAACTAGAAGAAATTAATAGAACCCAATCTACAGAAATAGAAAAATTAAAAACAGAAAAAACGGAATTACAGGAATCACATAAAATTGAATTAGAGCAAAAAGATTCTGAAATATCCCGACTGGAAAGCACTATAGAAGAACAGAAGTTAAAAAATTGGAAAAGGCCTAGATTTATATTCATATTAATGGTAAGCATATTACTTATTGCAATCTTAACTCTTTGCTTTATATATAAATCTGAGAATTGGAATATTATAAGTAAGTTAATCACATGGATAGATTCTTTAGATGATACTCAAAAGGAGATAGCTAAATCTATAACTTTTGGAACATATGGTATTTTAGTTCTTCTTGTCGCATATTCTTGGGTTGCGTTATTTTCTGTTAAGAATTACAAAAATCGTAAAGGATGGCTGAAAAAAGTAGCGATTAATTTATGGAATCATATTTCTTAAATAAAAATGGACTACATAAGTCATAATTTAATCCATAAACAAAGAGGAGTATAGTATGGATTCTCGCCAATGCATGATTATAGATTTAGAGAAACGCGGTGACAAGCAAATGTTTGTCACCGAACGTGTTTCTTCTATTTACCAAAACAAGAATGGACTTTGGGCTGTTCGTTTTTCGTCATCACCACGTGTATTCAATTACAATCCATCCCGTTTACTTTATCTGACACATCCTGATACTATCAATCTTGGAGAAAAAGGGCTATACATCAATAATAAACACATTAACAATGTTGCAGAATTACTACGTTTTACAGATGGTCGCTACATTTTTTATCGAGTGACCTATGACAATGGCTACTATGAGAATCTGGAAGGAAACGAGGTCTATATTACCCGTACCCCGATTGACAAAAATGGAGGTTCTATTTGGGATTATCTTCGCAAACTGGCTGATGAAACAGGACTGATTGCGGAAGAAGATGATGAAAGTATTCTATCCAAACAATATGAATTGGTAGATGTGAAGCGTGACAATGTTCCCTTGGCTCAATTCCTAGGTGACAAAACAAAATTGGCAACTTACCCCACGCCCAAACAAGTCTATTATCCGTTTGGATGCAATGCCAGCCAAAAAGCGGCTGTAGAAGCAGCATTGACACATCAGGTAAGCATTATTCAGGGACCTCCGGGAACCGGTAAGACACAGACGATACTGAATATCATTGCCAATCTGCTGATGAAAGGTAAAACGGTATTAATCGTATCAAATAATAACTCGGCTGTAGAGAATGTAGCTGAGAAGCTAAAGGGAGAAGGACTTGGCTTCCTTGTGGCCCAACTGGGCAGTGTACAAAACAAAGAAACATTCATCGCCAACCAGCCAGAGTATCCTACTATGACAGATTGGAAGCTAGAAGAACAAACAACTACAAAGAATCTGGCGAAAGACTCACTTCAAGCCGTTTCACAAGGATTTGATAGACAACTCCGGCAGGCCAAACTAAAGGCAGAATACGATGCCCTATTAAAAGAATCGAAATACAACGAAATGCGGGAAGACAACCATACAGAAGATGAATGGTTGAATGGCAAACCATCGACTAAACTTATGAAATTGCTCAACCGCTATCAGATGATGGTTGAGAACGGACATAAGCCAGGTTTATGGTTTAGATTGCAATGGGCTTTTTCATTAGGAACTAAAATATTGACATTTTTAAATAGAAAAGCAATAGATGTTATACACAGTTTGGAGTCGGCCTATTACTTTTCTCGAAAAACAGAATTAGAGCAAGAGCTGGAATCGATTGCTTCGGCACTCCAAAGCATAGATATCCAGAAGAGTATGAAAGAACTTCGCTCCTCTTCTCTGCAACTATTGAAGGATAAGATAGCTAAACGGTATAATACCGGACAAAGGAAAAAATTTACGATCAAGGATATTAAGCCCAGAACAGAAGAGTTCATGAAAGAATATCCAGTTGTGCTCAGTACCACTTATTCGGCCAAAAGCTGTATAAGTAAAGACCTGGTATTTGACTATGTGATTATGGACGAAGCTTCACAAGTGGATATTAAGACGGGGGCTCTGGCTCTATCATGTGCCATGAACGCCGTGATTGTGGGTGACGATAAACAGTTATCCAATGTGGTAAGCCGAGAAGAAGAATTGGCGTTGAAGGCTATTCAGACCACATATCAAGTGGACGACCGATACAATGCTGTCACGCACAGTTTCCTACAATCGTGCATAGAAATATTTCGAGATGCGCCAGTAACACTGCTTAGAGAACATTATCGTTGCCATCCGAAAATCATAGAGTTCTGTAATCAGCGCTTTTACAATGGAGAACTAGTTGCCATGACTACAGACGAAGGAGAAAAAGATGTATTGCAAGTGATGCGAACTGTACCCGGCAACCATGCCAGAGGACATTTCAACCAACGTGAAATAGATGTCATTACGCAAGAGGTGTTACCGGAATGTGCAGAGTCGGAAAGCATAGGTATTATTACTCCGTATCGGGCACAAGCTGAAGCAATCAACAAAACCGTCGGAAAAGACATAGCCAGTACAGTACATAAGTACCAAGGGCGGGAATGTGACACCATCATTATGAGTATGGTAGACAACTCTCCTACCAAATTTTCGGATGACGCCAATTTGCTTAATGTGGCCATTTCACGTGCTAAGACCAAATTATGTCTGGTTACAAACGGAAATGAAATGCCAGAGGATTCCAATCTCAGCCAGCTAATCAGTTATATTCAGTACAACAATTTTGAAGTGAAATCCAGTAAATTGCATTCTGTTTTTGATTTGCTCTATCAGCAATATACGGCAGAAAGATTGGCTTACGAAACTGCTCATCCTGCCGTCTCTGAACATTTATCAGAGAATCTAATATACGATATCTTGTTAAAAGCCATTGCTGAATTAGGTTTGCCCCATACGGGAGTACTTTGTCATTATCTACTGTCCAGACTTATTGCCGACTGGAATCAATTGGAAGATAAAGAAAAAGCGTTCGCTGAAAGTCCATTCTCACATGTGGATTTCCTGCTCTATAATTCCCTGACCAAACAACCGATCTGTGCCATTGAAGTGGACGGATGGCATTTCCATAAAGAGAATGACGTCCAACAATCACGTGATGCGTTGAAAAATCAGATATTTAAAAAGTTAGGACTTCACTTGCTTCGCATTTCTACGACAGATACAATAAATCAGGAAACGATAAAAAAATTATTATTAGCAATTTTATGAAAAAGTATATACACAACAAAAACAAAGAAGACTTCTGAAAGATCTACCGTTTTATCATTCAGTTTAGATATATACTTGAAAATCTAGATTTTACTGCTCCAGCTTTCTTGGCAACTTGGTACCCATTGTACTTTTTGTCATAACTCAACCTATCATATAATATACAAATATAGCGGTTTTACTTTATTTTATGATAGGTTACAGAAATAGAGAAGATACTAAGCATTATTATATTATTCGTAGAATTCGTATTACACCTATAACACACAATATATTGTTTCTTACTGGAAAGCGAAACTCATTATGATTGTACAGCTTTTACCTGATATTTATGTACAGACAACACCAATCAGCAAAATACTACAATAAATGTATATACACTTTTTGTAGCAACAATTTTTGTAGTTACATTTTTGTGCTACATTAGCACTACAATCAAAAATAGAGTGATATGGAAGTTCCGTTTATATATGGAAAAATAGCTATCGGAAAAGATTTTTGCGATCGTGAGAAAGAAACTACTTACTTGGTCCAGTACTTCACATCGTTAATCAATACAATTATTATCTCTCCTCGTGGCTGGGGTAAAAGTTTGCTTGTAAATAAAGCTGGTAAATTAGCGATGGCGCAGGACAGCAACCTCCGAATCTGTCATATCGACCTGTTCAATGTACGTAGCGAGGAGCATTTTTATTCGCTGCTCGCCCAGAAGGTCATTGCCGCCACTTCCACAAAATGGGAGGAGGCAATCGAGAGCGCGAAGAGTTTCTTTTCGCATCTTGTTCCCAAGATTTCAATCGGTACAGACTCTACTAACGAGGTTTCAATCGATTTTGATTGGGAGGAGGTAAAGCGTAATCCCGACGAAGTGCTCGATCTTGCCGAAAAGATTGCCAGGAAGAAGGGCCTGAAAATCGTTATTTGCGTAGATGAGTTCCAAAATATCGCGACGTTTACCGACCCAGACTATTTCCAGAAAAAATTGCGTTCACATTGGCAGCTGCATCAAAGTGTGGCTTATTGTCTCTATGGTAGCAAGCGCCACATGATGATGGAAGTGTTTACCGACTCATCCAAACCATTCTACAAGTTCGGCAATCTGATGTTTCTCAATAAGATTGACACACCTTACCTTATGGAATTTTTCAAGAGTCGTTTCGCTGATACCGGCAAGAACATCGACGATGAAGCAAGCCATTTGATTGCAAAGCTCGTAGATAATCATCCATACTACGCACAGCAGCTGGCACAGCTTTCATGGCTCAGAACAAAGGATGTATGTACTGTTGAGATTGTACGTGAGGCGCACACAGCATTGATGGAGCAGTTAAGTCTGTTGTTTGTAACAATCACCGAAACACTGACCACACAGCAACTGAACTACCTCAAGGCTCTTATAGCTGGAGAAAAGGCTATTAGCTCGACTGAAGTGATGCATCGCTATCAAATCTCTTCAACGACCTCAATATCCCGCTCAAAGGCTGCCCTTATCAAGAATGATATATTGGATAATAAGGCCGGTGAAATCTCGTTCCAAGACCCGATTTATGCCTATTGGTTGAAGACTGAGTTCTTTGCAAAATAATAAGACTATGAATAAGTATAACCTTACTTGGATTGCCTTCGCCAATAAGAAAAGGTGCAGGCTTACTAAAGCTATAAATACTTTAGTAGTTATTTCTTGGAGAAAGCTTAATGTTGTATTATTCAATTCTTACCATCCCTGCCAACTGCACGAAATAATCATTTGACCATATATCAAGTTCCTTTGGATTGCGCATGAAAGGCAATACATCTTCTTTCACTTGTTTTATATCAGCTGTAGAGAGACGCTCAATGAGTTTCTCCTTGAATAACTCTGGAGTAATATCCTCATTGTTAAATTGCTTGCATCGTTCTGCCAAATGGGTAAAATCCAACGGAATATTATGGCGTACATACCATTCAAAATCGTACCAATCACGACCTTTGACCCTATTCTTCCATGCACGATAGACCAGTGCATGCATCTTGCCTGCAAACAGGTCCGGAAGTGTGAAACAACGAGTCATAAATGAATGTGGTTGGAGCAATAGCTTTTGTTCCGTCTTGAAGTTCAACGGTGGACATGTATCTACTTCAATCTTTATCTTTATAGACTTCTCTGTTTGGAGAGTCACATCATACACATCGGTATTATCTTTAAGAAATGCCGATTCGACTTTCCCAAAATTCTTCTTATCTTTTTTCTTTATTTCAACCTCACGACCTACCATTGCAAAGGCATCAATGATAGCAGGGAAGTATTTCGTAAAATCGAAGGTATCATCTTGCGCAAGCAATGAGAAATCCATGTCCTCACTGAAACGCTGCAAGCCATGAAAGATTCTCAGACAAGTTCCGCCATAGAACGCAGCCGATTCAAAGAAGCCCCCAGCATACAGGCCTGCAAGTATCATTTGTTGGTTCACTTCAAATATGGCGTTTCTCTTATGTTGCTCCGTTGTTAAATCATAACGGGAGAGCATATTGTCGAATATTTCATTTTTCATCGTCTTAAGAATTTTAGAAGTGTTGAAATTGAATCAGCCTTTTTGCCAACCTTTATATAATCTTCAAATATGGTTGCGTCCATATTATAGAACTCATCCATATCCATACGAATATCCTGCTCAAGATATGTCTCTACATCCTTCATATAACGAAAAATGACTTTTGAGGAATTGGCAATCAAATCACACAAAGCCTTTTCCGGTGATGCAATAAGAAATGCATAGTCACCTTTATTCATACTCCTTACTCCTATCGGAAATGCCTTTCTTGAAATATATTTGTAGTCATAATTGCCGACTGGAGTTTGAAAGCTTCGGGGATGTTTTACAGTCATTGATTGATGAACATATACAGCCTCGGGGATAAGTCCATAATATCGTAGTGCAGTAGACATTGAAATATACGAAGGTGTATAGAGATGATTGGCAATCAACTCACTTGATAGAGTCTTTCCTGAATATTCGGGGTTGATCACATAAAGTCCCCGCTTCAATCTGATGATAATCCCTTGCTTTTCGAGCCAGGTTACTTTCTTGTCAGCAGACTTAAGTTCCGGATACAACGATTCAATGATTGAAGTCGTTACTGGAATGGTTCCTATTTCAGTTAATTTTCTATCCATACTGCAAATATAGCAATAATTTGAACAGAAAAAGAAATAATACTTCCTTTTCTATTCAGAATATTACTACTAAGGCAATCTTAAAAATAGCGACCGCTGCCACATAAGGCTGTTGTTTGTGACAATCTCCGAAACACTGACCACACAGCAATTGAACTGTCTCAAAGCTCTTATTGCCTGCGAAAAGGCCATCAGTTCGACTGAAGTGATGCATCGCTATCAAATCTCTTCAACGACCTCAATATCCCGTTCAAAGGCTGCCCTTATCAAGAATGATATATTGGATAATAAGGCTGCTGAAATCTCGTTCCAGGACCCGATTTATGCCTATTGGTTGAAGACGGAGTACTTCGCAAAATAATCATAATGTGGCTCTCGGTTTCAGGGCTATTTTTGTACCTTTTCTCATCAAAAAACGGCATTTTTCACAAGTTTTTGTACCGCACATTTTGATATTCAAGAAATTACACTTACTTTTACTTTCCAAAATGGAGGTACAAGCCGAGAATGGTGCTAAAAATCACTAACTTACACATTCTCAGATACTTGCCAACCTGCTGGTTGTACCTTTTAGAGCGCTATACTATTGATAATCAACGATGTACACATACTGCATAGGAAATGATATATCGCAATTAACTGCAACGAATTAGACCCAACTATAATGAAGCCGCTGATTTTCAGTGGCTTTTTTATTTGTCCTAAATCCGACTATGTGCAGTCGGAGATAGTTATCCGCCATATTTTTCTACCGTATTTCTACCGCGGAACATTTTCGGGATTTGCCCCGATGTCACGATGACGCAGTAGTTGACGTATGTTGACAATGGTTTACATGAGTAGACAAAAAAGGGAAATAAAAACGCAGCCTTTATTACTGGTCGCAAAGGCTGAAATTACCCGAACAACGAAAGTTCATGTTTAACGAAAATATGGAGGACAAACAAAATGGAAGTAAAAAGAATCTGCCAGTGGTGCGGCAAGCCTTTCATGGCAAAAAAGACTACCACAAATTATTGCAGCCCGCAATGCTCCAAAAGAGGATATAAACACCGGATGAAGGAGCGCAGAATGGAACTTAGGGAAATCCAGGAAATGCTTGAGTTAAAGAGAAAGCTGGAAAGCCAGGAATACTTCACTTTTTCTCAAGCCGCCAGACTGATGGGTGTTTCTCGCCAGTATGTATATAAGTTGGTAAAGGAAGACAAACTTCGTGCATCCCGGCTAAGTTCGAGAATGTCACTCATCCGCAGAAGCGACATTGAGCTGATGCTGAAAACCAAACCTTACGAAAGCATCAAGCCAAAGGATGATGTCGATATAACCGAATATTATACAGCCGAACAGATAGCGGAAAAGTACAAGGTAAATACCAAATGGGTATGGACATATACCAGAGAACATGATGTTCCCAAAGTCAAAGTCCGCCAATTCAACTACTACAGCAAAAAGCACATTGATGCGGCATTCGCCAAATACAAGACGGACGATGCCTTGACCGAATGGTACACACCGGAAGAAATTGAGGAAAAATATGGAATGACATGTGTAGCCATCCGTTCGCATGTCTATCGCAACAACATCCCTTCAAAGAAAGAACACGGCCAGATATTCTACTCCAAACTTCACTTCGACCTGTCAAAACAGACCGCCGAAGATGACTCGTCTGAATACTACACAGTACAGGAAGCCATGAAAAAATACAATCTCACCCGGGATTCAGTTTACAGCATCCTGCAATTCCACGAAATAAAACGGGAGAAGAAAGGCAGGTTCGTGCGCTTTCTGAAGGTGGAATTCGACCACATCATGGGAGCCCGTTAGTGGCTAAATGCGACCGACTGTAATTATCGGGAAATTATTTCCTGCTGATTATGGTCTGTATAAAAGCATTAAGGATTTTCGCAGCAAAAATCAGTTACAACCATTTAATATTCAACATCATGTCAGAATGCAAAACAGTTACATTGAGGACGCGTCCTTTGAAGAAAGGTATGCTGTCGTTCTATCTTGATTATTATCCGGGCTACCGGGATCAGGAAACAATGAAGACCATCCGCCATGAAGGATTGAACATTTACATCTATGCCAATCCCAAGAATCAGCGTGAACGCGACTTCAACGCTGCCATGTCGGAAAAGGCCGAAGCAATCCGGTGCCGGAGGTTTGAAGCCATCGTTAATGAGCGGTATGATTTCTTCGACAAACGCAAGTACAAAGCGGACTTTCTGGAGTATTACCGGAAGCAGCTCCGCAGGCACGACCAGAAATGGGGATTTGTCTATCAGCACTTCTACAACTTCGTTCACGGAAAATGCACTTTCGAAGAAATAGATGTGGATCTGTGCAACAAGTTCCGGGAATACCTGCTTAACGCAAAGCAACTCCGGCGTGACGGACAAATTTCAAAGAACTCCGCTTCCGGCTACTGGTCCACTTTCCGGGGATTCCTAAAGATTCTGTATCGCAACAGGATGATAAAGACCAATGTCAATGACTTTCTGGAAAAAATCGAACCGGAAGATGTTGCCAAGGAATACCTAAGTGTGGAAGAGCTGTATTGCCTGGCTGAAACCCCGTGCAAGATACCTGTTCTAAAGACTGCTTCCCTCTTTTCGTGCCTGACCAGTTTGCGGCTCAGCGATATACTTTCCCTTTGCTGGGAGGAAATCGTTGACTTTGCAGCTGGAGGGAAATGTGTCCATACCATTACCCAGAAAACCAAGACGGAAGACATCATCCCGATAAGCGATGAAGCCTTGGAACTGATCGGGTACAGATCCGAGAAAAAAGGTCTAGTGTTCAAAGGCCTGAAACGGAGCTGGACACAGCAGCCTATGAAGGAATGGATCCGTTCCGCAGGAATTACCAAAAACATAACTTTCCACTCATACCGCAGGACATACGCGACCCTTCAGGCTGCAGCGGGTACTGATATCCGTACTATCCAAAGCAACATGGCGCACAAGAGCATCACTACCACTCAACGTTACATGAAAGTAGTCGACAGCAACAAGCGTGAGGCGACCACCAGAATCACATTGACAAGAAAGGGCTGACCTGACTGATTCATGCCTGTTTTATCGGTTAGAGTATGATTTTTCGCTGAAAATCATACTCTAACCATATTTTTTCTTAATTCCCGGCTATTTTTCCGTCATTATTTATAATGTTCTGAAACCGGACATCTATTTTTGTCCTATCATAATTCCAAATAATAACAGTTTATGGCAGATAACAACCGAATATCCATCAAAAAGACAAGCCGGGTTCTTGCAATTACATGTGTCGCCTATACGACAGTGGCAACAATATTGTACAACAATTATCAGATTGACCTGATTGACTATTCCACTCGGGACATATTAGGAACCGTAGCAACCATCATGTCATGCGCTGCACTGCAACGCCTGTTCTGTTCTCTACTCTCCAAAAGCTATCTTTCTTTGGGCTGCAAGGAATTATCCTCAAGAGGAACTGTCCCTTCCGAGACAAATCCTGATACCCAGGAAGAATTGCCCCAAGCTGATAATGCAACCAGTGAAAAACAGGTCGAGAGTCCATATCTTAAGGAATATGAAGCCCGCATAGAAGAATTGCGGCGCAATGAAATGGAGAAGAAGACCGCTATTGTGCATGCGATACATGAATACACCACACACGAAATGTCACAGTTCTTATCCATAGACGATCTTGAAACTCTCCATGAGAACATAGAATCTCTGGCATACGGACAAGCGGAACCATATAAACCGGTTCGTTCCAAGCCCGATAATCAAATCAAGTCCCCTTCGCTGAGACATTATGCATGGAATATCGGGGAGAGGCTTGATATTCCTTTAATCGACAGGGCAAAGTTCATAAAAACAATATTCCCGCATGAACTGGAAAATGCGACAATCGAATACCTTTGTAAAAATCTTCGTGACTCAGTTCCCGCCATAATTGCCATAGATGTCCCGGAGAACGGGGACTATCATTTCAGTTGCATGCAAACTTCAGCAGACAGCAATAATTAGTTTCTGCTGATTATAATCTGCATAATATCATTATGTTGGTTTGCAGCATGTTAAACAATTAAATATTAGAACATGCTAAACGAAAAACTGACATTCAATGACCTGCCGGAAGTGGTAGGCAAACTTTGCGAAAGAATCGAGAGTCTCGAAAATGCGCTGAAAGACAATCTTGCAAAACAGGCTCCAGCCAAAGAAAACCTGCATGTCCCCATGACCGTCGAGGAAGTATGCAGCTACCTTGGAATATCCAAGTCATCCTTCTATTACAAGGCCAAACACGGAGGGATACCTGTCATCAAGCAGGGGAAGCATCTGTTCGTATATCGCGACGAACTGGACAAATGGCTGGAGACAGGAAGAAAAAGCCAGATGCCTCTGAGCTTCGAGGAGGAACACGAGCAGATGCTTGCCGCGACAAGACATAAGGCCAAACCAAGAGAACTGTAGGAATATGGAAAAAGACGAGCTGCAATATTCCTACTCCGGAGGAATTGAGAAAGTACATAAATGAATCGGTCATAAGTGTGACCGGGACATACGAACAGTCCGCTTCCGTACTTATGGTGGATGACTCCACAATCGGGACTCTGGGAAACTTCAGTGCATCTATCGGTAAAGCCAAAAGCAAGAAGACCTTCAATGTCTCCGCCATCGCTGCGGCCGCCTTGAAGAATGGCACAGTGCTGCATTACCGTGCCTGCTTCCCGGATGGAAAAAGGAAGATTCTCTACGTTGACACGGAACAGGGCAAGAACCATTGCCAAATTGTTCTGAATAGAATCCTGAGACTGGCAGGTCTGCCGAAAGATTGTGATGCAGACAATCTGACGATGCTGGCACTCCGGAAATATTCGCCCGAAGTACGACTAGCTATAACGGAAGAGGCCATCGGCATGATACCCGATTTAGGTCTGGTCATCATAGATGGCATCCGGGACTTCATCCATGATATCAATTCACCCGGTGAATCCACCGATGTGATATCCAAATTCATGCAATGGACCGATGACAGGCAGATACACATCCATACCGTCCTGCATCAGAACAAGAATGACGAACACGCACGCGGTCATGTCGGCACGGAACTGAACAACAAGGCGGAAACCGTCATGCAGATAGAGCCAGACAAAGATGACAAGTCCATAAGTGTGGTGGAAGTCATACACAGCCGTGACCGTGAGTTTGAACCGTTTGCCTTCCGGGTAAACGATGATTCCCTGCCCGAACTGGTGGAGTCATATCAGCCTCAGAAAAGGCAGCCAGGACGCCCTCCTAAGGAACCGTTCGACCCGTACAAGGAAATACCTGAGGATTCGCACCGTTCCGCTTTGAACACCGCTTTTGAGGACGGGAACATCAGCGGCTATAACGGTTACCTTGAACGGCTGAAAGAGGGCTACGGACGGCAGGGAATAAAACTGGGGTACAACAAGGCGGTGGAATTGGCAAAGTTCCTATGCAACAAGCGGATGGTCGTAAAAGAAGGGAAAGAATACAAATTCAACCGGGATTTCCATTATTGAGCCCCTATACCATCAAATCCCGGTGTGACATTTTTCTGTGACATTTCCCGGCTTTACTTTAATGCCGGGGTGTATATGGGAATAAAGCAAAGCTATGGCAGGTTTCATCATATAGGTGCAATCTGCCATGCTCCCTTTTGTATGTACACTGGAAACCGGACAGCATCTGCATTATTTGAAGTGAAGCTATCATCCATACCGGGCTTGCCCGTCTGCCAGTAGTAAACCCTATAGGGTAGCCTAATTTCCGATTTCTATAAACCATGAGAATTAAAGAGAAGATATTTTCACTTATTATCCTTATTTGCAGTTGTTTGCATTTTCTATCACGATTCTTTTCAATTCCGAAAAATCTCATTTCAGACGGATTTTTGTTACTCGTTTTTGTTTCTTTTTCAACTAAAGAGACTATATTTGCAGTGTGATTTCAGGATGCGAACGCACTTATGACGGACAGGAGTAACAAAGATAGCAAAAAATCGCCAGTCAAGATAAGGTTCAAGGCGATGAAAGACGGCCGCAGATCCATTTATTTGGACTGCTACCGTAACGGCCATCGCATCTATGAATACCTCAAACTGTATCTTGTGCCAGAGACCGATAACAAATCATTGCGCCTGAATGAAGCCGCGATGCGGAAAGCCGAGACTGCATGCAGAAAGAAATTGCGAGAATTGAAAAAGTTACCGGCCGAGAACAGACGGCTTAGGGATACGCAAGGCTATATCTCTAATAAGGGCATATCCATACTGGAGTGGCTTTCCCGTTTTAAGGAGATACAGCGTAGCCGTGGTGTACATGATATCCATGCTATAGACCTGGTATGTGCCATCCTGTCCGAAATGAACTGCGGTGACACAAAGGTAAATGAAATCGGCAAGGACTTTTGCATTGCCTTTGTGGAATATCTGAAGACCGGATATAAAACAGCTAAAGGAGAAAACCTTAAACCCAAGACTGCATTTAACCGCCAGTGCACATTCGTGACAGCTCTTAATGTTGCCGTGCGGGAAGGAATCATCCCCACCAATCCCATGCACCTACTCTCACATCACGAAAGGGCAAAAGCGAGCAAAGGGAAAAGAGACTATCTGACCATAGACGAAGTGAAGCGACTGATTGCGACACCTTGTAAAAACAATATGATTAAGAACGCATATCTCTTTGCCTGCAACTGTGGTTTGCGGCTCGGCGATGTCCGTAAATTGAAATGGGGTGACATAACGCAGGACAACGACAGATGGATACTTTCCGTCATCATGAACAAGAACGAAAAGCCAATACATATACCGTTCGGCGTGCAGGCAAGAAGATGGATACCCGGATGTGAAGACAGCGGGAAACACGATACTGGCAACCTTGTATTCGAGCGTCTGCCCGGAGACTCCCACATCAATGACATCCTGAAAATATGGGCTGCCGATGCTGGAATAACCAAATCGGTGACCTATCATGTCAGAAGACATATTACTTTCTCTTACTCATTGAAAACAAGAAACTTACAAAGGTTGTCAGCTTGACAGGTAACGATTTGGAAACAACTATTCGTTCCGAATGCAAATCATTATCTATCAACTGATTGTGATAAGTTATTTGGTTCATCCGCAGTTCAGTTGGATAAAAAGTGAAAGATAAAGGAAGTCGCTGTAA
>OHQT01000086.1_pt1 | contig 57285 bp, 49 predicted proteins | sample 1578221 | NCBI WGS metagenome assembly OHQT01 (sample SAMEA3879547, study PRJEB24766) | human gut metagenome | biome: human-associated habitat; feature: feces | place: USA | collected 1985/1987
CGTGCGCGTGCCGGACGGTGCCGTCGATCCGTTCCGTCTCACCTCGTCGAACATCCTTGACGCCAAGGCCCACGGAGCCGAAATCCGCACCTACACCGAAGTACGCGAGCTCCTGCGTGAGCAGGACCGCATCGTCGGCGTCAGGGCCTACGACCACCGCGCACACTGCGAAGTGACGTTCCGCGCGCAGGTGGTCATCAACGCCGGCGGCATCTGGGGCCACGGCATCGCCGCCAAGGCGGGCATCACGGTGAACATGCTCCCGGCGAAGGGGGCCCTGCTCATCTTCGGCCACCGCGTGAACAACATGGTGCTCAACCGCTGCCGCAAACCCGCCGATGCCGACATCCTGGTGCCGGGCGACACGATCTCGCTCATCGGCACCACGTCGAGCAAGATACCCTACGACCAGATCGACAACATGATCATCACCCCCGACGAGGTGGACATCCTGCTGCGCGAAGGCGAGAAACTCGCGCCGCAGCTGGCCCAGACGCGCATCCTGCGCGCCTATGCGGGCGTGCGGCCCCTCGTGGCCTCGGACGACGACCCGAGCGGCCGCACCGTGAGCCGCGGCATCGTGCTGCTCGACCACGCGAAGCGCGACGGTCTGGAGGGCTTCATCACCATCACGGGCGGCAAGCTGATGACCTACCGTCTGATGGCCGAGTGGGCCACAGACCTCGTCTGCAAGAAACTCGGCATCGACGCCGTGTGCCGCACGGCCGAAATCCCGCTGCCCGGCTCGACCGAAAGCCGCGAGGAGGTCGACCGCAAGCTGCGCAACAAACCCCTTGCCCAGCGCCGCTCGACGATCGCGCGCCACGGCGCCCTCGCCACGAAGATCGGCGACGGGGACTCGATCCGCAACAGCCTGGTCTGCGAATGCGAGGAGGTCTCGATCGGCGAGGTGGAGTATGCGCTGGAGAACCTCTCGGTGAACAACCTGGTCGACCTGCGCCGCCGCACGCGCATCGGCATGGGCACGTGTCAGGGCGAGCTGTGCGCCTGCCGCGCCGCCGGCATCATGGGCCGCCGCGACCCGATCTGCGCCCGCAAGGCGAAGGCCGATCTGGTGCGCTTCCTCAACGAACGCTGGAAAGGCATGGAGCCCATCGCCTGGGGTGACACGCTGCGTGAGAGCGAATACACGACATGGGTCTACGAAAGCGTATGCGGATTGACGGACGAAACGGAAAAAACAGCTGCAAAATGAGATTCGATACTGTAATCATCGGAGGAGGACTCACCGGCATGACGTGCGGCATCCGCCTGGCCGAAGCCGGACAGAAGTGCGCCATCGTCTCGCAGGGACAGAGCGCCCTGCACTTTTCATCGGGATCGTTCGACCTGCTCGGCCGTCTGCCCGACGGGCAGGCAGTCACCGACCCGCTGGCGGGTATCGCCGCGCTCGAAGAGAGCGACCCGCAACACCCCTACGCGCTGATCGGCGCTGCGGCCTGCGCCGCCTACGCCGCCGAAGCGCCCGAACTGCTGCGCCGGGCCGGCATCCGCGTCGCGGGCGACTGTCGCCGCAACCACTGGCGCATCACCCCCATGGGCAAGGCCAAGGCCACGTGGCTGACCATCGACGGCTACCTCACGGCCCCGGAGCCCGGCAAGCTGCCCTTCCGCAAGGTCTGCATCGTCAACGTGGAGGGCTTCCTGGACTTCTACCCCGAATTCATCGCCGAGGAGTTCAGCCACCACGGCATCGAATGCCGCTTCGGCACGATCAACCTGCCCGATCTGGAGCAGATCCGCCGGAACCCGAGCGAGATGCGCTCGGCCAACGTAGCCCGCGTCTTCGACCACGACCGGAACCTCAAGGCGCTCGCAGCCCGCATCGGCGAGGTGGTCGGCGACTGCGAGGCGGTGATCCTGCCCGCCATCATCGGCATCACGCGCAACGACTCGCTCGAAGTGCTGCGCCGCCATGTGGCGCAACCGATCTACCTGCTGCCGACGCTCCCGCCGTCGATCCCCGGCATCCGGGCCCAGCAGGCGCTCCAGCACCGTTTCCGCGCCCTCGGCGGCGAATACTTCCTCGGCGACTCGGTCCTCCGGGCCGACTTCGACGGGCCGAGCGTCAAGCGGGTCTACACAGCCAACCACGGCGACATCCCCTTCGAGGCCGACCACTTCGTCCTGGCCTCGGGCAGCTTCTTCAGCCGCGGTCTCGTCGCCACGCCCGACCGGATTCTCGAACCCGTCTTCGGCGTCGACACGCAGTACGTGCCAGACCGCGCGGAGTGGTACACGCTGCGCTTCTTCGACCGGCAGAACTACCAGGCCTTCGGCGTGCGCACCGACCGCACGCTGCACGCGCTGCGGCAGGGTGCCGTCATCGAAAACCTCTATTGTGCGGGGGCAGGCCTCGCCGGATTCCATCCCGTACAGGACGGATGCGGCGCCGGCGTCTCGCTCCTCTCGGCTCTCAGTGTTGCGGACAGGATATTAAACGACAAACAGTCATGAACATACAGCAGAACAGCGTCAGCGAAAACAACTTCGAGCAGTGCATCAAGTGCACGATCTGCACGGTCTACTGCCCCGTGGCGGCCGCAAACCCGGACTATCCGGGGCCGAAGCAGGCGGGACCCGACGGCGAGCGTCTGCGGCTCAAGCAACCGGACTTCTACGACAACGCCCTGAAATACTGCATGAACTGCAAGCGCTGCGAGGTGGCCTGCCCCTCGAACGTGCGCATCGGCGACATCATCCAGGCCGCCCGCATCAAGTACGGCCCGCAGCGCAACACCTCGCTGCGGAACTTCGTGCTGTCGAACACCGACCTGGTGGGTTCGCTCGCCACACCGTTCGCCCCGATCGTCAACTCGGCCGTGGCGCTCAAGCCCGTGCGCTACGTGATGGACAAGGTGATGGCGATCGACCACCGGCGCGTCTTCCCCAAATACGCCCACGGGACCTTCACCTCGTGGTACCGCAAGCATGCGGCCGCCGCGCAGGCCGCCTACGCGAAGCAGGTGGCCTACTTCCACGGCTGCTACGTCAACTACAACAACCCGCAGCTGGGCAAGGACCTGATCCGCATCATGAACGCCCTGGGCTACGGCGTGCAGCTGCTCGACAAGGAGAAGTGCTGCGGCGTGGCACTCATCTCCAACGGGCTCTACAAGCAGGCGCGGCGCCAGGCCGAGACGAACCTCGCGTCGATCCGCCGGGCCGTGAGCGACCGCGGGCTGACGGTGCTGGCCACCTCGTCGACCTGCACGTTCACGCTGCGCGACGAGTATCCGCACCTGCTCGAAATGAAGAACGACGACGTGCGCGACCGCGTCGAGCTGGCCACGCGCTACCTCTACCGGCTCATCACGGAGCAGGGCGCACGGCTCCGCTTCCGCGAGGACGCCGCCCCGCTGCGCATCGCCTACCACACGCCCTGCCACATGGAGAAGATGGGCTGGGCCTACTACTCGATCGAACTGCTGCGGATGATCCCCGGCGTGGAGGTCACCGTGCTCGACTCGCAGTGCTGCGGCATCGCCGGCACCTACGGATTCAAGAAGGAGAACTACGCCACGTCGCAGGCCGTGGGCGAAGGGCTCTTCCGGCAGATCGAAGCCTCGGGCGCCGATCTGGTGGCCACGGACTGCGAGACCTGCAAGTGGCAGATCGAGATGTCGACGAGCAAACGGTGCGAGCATCCGCTGACGATCCTCGCCTCGCGCCTGGCCTGAACGGCACGACAAACGAAAAAACCTGACAACCAATAAACCTAACCAGAACATGAAACAGTACATTCTCGCGCTTGACCAGGGAACGAGCAGCTCCCGCGCGATCGTCTTCGACGAAAAGGGCACGACGTGCGCCGTGGCACAGAAGGAGTTCCGTCAAATCTTCCCCAAATCGGGCTGGGTCGAGCATGACCCTCACGAGATCTGGTCGTCACAGGCCTCGGTCATCGCCGAGGCGATCACGACGCTGGACATCAACGGACTGAATATCGCCGGCATCGGCATCACGAACCAGCGCGAAACGACCATCGTCTGGGATTCGGAGACCGAAGAGCCGATCTACAACGCCATCGTATGGCAGGACCGCCGCACGTCGGACTACTGCGACGAGCTGAAGAAGCAGGGCGTAACGGACATGATCCGCCAGAAGACCGGTCTGATCATCGACGCCTACTTCAGCGCCACGAAGATCAAGTGGATCCTGGACAACGTGCCCGGCGCCCGCAAGCGCGCCGAGAAGGGCAAGCTGCTCTTCGGTACGGTCGACACGTGGCTCATCTGGCGCCTGACGCGCGGCGAGGTGCACGTGACGGACGTCAGCAACGCCTCGCGCACGATGCTCTTCAACATCAACACGCTCGAATGGGATCAGGAACTGCTCGATCTGTTCGGCATTCCGCGTTCGATGATGCCCGAGGTCAAGTCCTCGAGCGAGGTGTACGGACACACCAAGACGACGATCTTCGCCCACAAGGTTCCCATCTCGGGCATCGCCGGCGACCAGCAGGCCGCCCTCTTCGGACAGATGTGCACCGAGCCGGGCATGGTCAAGAACACCTACGGCACGGGCTGCTTCCTGCTGATGAACAGCGGCGAGAAACCCATCCTCTCGAAGAACAACCTCATCACGACCATCGCCTGGAAGATCGGCGACAAGGTCAACTACGCCCTCGAGGGCAGCATCTTCGTCGGCGGGTCGGTCGTACAGTGGCTGCGCGACGGGCTGCACGTCATCAACTCCTCGTCGGAGGTCGAGGCGCTGGCCTCGCAGGTGCCCGACACGGGCGGCGTCTACTTCGTCCCGGCACTGACGGGTCTGGGCGCCCCCTGGTGGGACCAGTACGCGCGCGGCACGATCATCGGCATCAGCCGCGGCACCACGACGGCCCACATCGCCCGTGCGGCACTCGAAGGCATCGCCTACCAGACGCTGGATATCACGGCCGCCATGTCGCTCGACGCCGGCATCCCGCTCAAGGAGCTGAAGGTCGACGGCGGTGCCTCGCGCAACAACCTGCTCATGCAGTTCCAGGCCGACATCCTCGGCACGCGCGTCATCCGCCCGAAGGTGGTCGAGACCACGGCCATGGGTGCCGCCTACCTCGCGGGTCTGGCCGTCGGATACTGGTCGAGCATCGACGAAATCCGCAAGCAGTGGCAGATCGACCGCGTCTTCGAGCCCTCGTGGGAGGAGGAGAAGGTTCTCCAGGCCAAGGAGGGCTGGCGCGACGCCGTGAAGCGCACGCTGAGCGACTACACCAAGCAATGAGACACAACCACACCTGACAGCAACCTATAAACCTAAAACCCGTACTGACATGAATGAAGTGTTCGTAAAGTGCCTGTTCGAGTTCATCGGCACGGCCATTCTGATCCTCTTCGGCGACGGCGTCGTCGCATCGAACTGCCTGAAAAAGTCCAAGGGCGAAAACGGCGGCTGGGTCGTCATCACCATCGCGTGGGGTCTGGCCGTCATGCTGGGCGTCTTCATCGCCGGTCCCTACTCGGGTGCGCACCTCAATCCGGCCGTCACGCTGGGTCTGGCCGCTGCCGGCACCTTCAGCTGGAGCCTGGTCGTTCCCTACATCGTCTCGCAGATGCTCGGCGGCTTCGTCGGCGCCGTGCTCGTCTACGCCTTCTACAAGGACCACTACGACGCCACGTCCGATCCCGCAACGAAGCTGGGCACCTTCTGCACGGCTCCGGCCATCCGCAACTACGGCCGCAACCTCTTCAGCGAGATCATCGGCACGTTCGTGCTCGTCTTCGTCATCCTCGCGCTCGCCACGCGCGGCAACACCCCCGAACTGGGCATGGGAGCCATCGGCGCCTTCCCCGTCTCGATGCTGATCATCGCGCTGGGCATGTCGCTCGGCGGTACGACGGGTTACGCCATCAACCCGGCCCGCGACCTCGCGCCGCGCATCGCGCACGCCGTCCTTCCGATCAAGGGCAAGGGTTCGAGCGACTGGGCCTACTCATGGGTACCCGTCCTGGGACCGATCATCGGCGGATTCCTCGCCGCAGGACTTTACTGCATTGTTTTCTGCTTCTAAAGACACAGCCATGAAACGACTCAAATACCTGCTCGCCGGAGCATGCGCCATGCTCTGCTGCGCGACCTCCTACGGACAACAGCTCCATTTCAGCGGAACGCTCCAGAACATGCACCTGTGGCGCGGCCTTCAGGTCGCCGACGGCGGCGTACTGGCAGCCGACCTGAATGTCGGCTTCCTCGACGACGGACTCAAGGTCGGTCTGTGGGGAGGCTCCGACTTCACGGGCGACTACAAGGAGTTCGACTACTACCTCTCCTACTCGCGGGCGGGCTTCACCGTCGCCGTGTGGGACATCTTCAACTTCTCGCCCGAGCTGCCCTTCAGCAAGGACATCTTCAACTACAACAAGTATTCGACGACCCACTTCCTCGACCTGAGCGTGGCCTACGATTTCGACGTGAAGCTGCAGGTGCCCCTGCGGCTCTACTGGGCGACGATCTTCGCCGGGCGCGACCTGAACGTGACGGGCGACAACCGCTACTCGACCTACGTCTACGCCGAGTACAGCGTCTTGCGCGACGAGCTGTGGAAGGTCGACGTGGGACTGGGCGGCACCTTCGCCTTCAACCGCGACGATGCGGACGGGCACGCGAACTTCTACGGCCACGACGGTATCGACCAGATTTCGCTCAAGGCCACCTACAACCTCAAGCTGGGGCGGTTCGAGATGCCGGTCTTCGCCCATGCGATGTGGAATCCCGATTCGCGGAACGGCTACCTGCAGGTGGGCATCAACCTCTTCGCCTTCTGACCGGAGCACGCTCCGTGAGAAACGCGGCACGCGACACGCGGCTCCGCACCTTTCCGGGTGCGGGGCCGTGCCGTTTTCGAGCACCGGGCCGTCCTGCGCAGAGGACACCCGGCTCACAAAGCGGATACGGGAGACAGAGCCCCGCCGGATACTGGTCGTTATTCGCAGATGCCCCGTCCGTAATCGGCCAGACAGGCCGAACAGGTCTTGCCGGTCTGCTGCTTGAAGAAGCGCATCAGGTGACTCGGGTCCGAGAATCCGTATGTTTCGGAAAGCTCGCTGACACTGCGCCCCTCGAACAGCAGGTCGTTCTTTACAGCCTCCAGCAGCCGCTGTTTCAAAAGATGCACGGCCGTGACGCCGAACTGTTCGACGACGGCCCGGTTGAGCGTCACGCGGCTTACACGCAGCATCGCGGCATACTCCTCGACGCGCTGCATGTCGCGGATATGCTCCTCGAGCAGGGCCTTGAAACGAAACGCATAGTTGTTGCGCGGCAGCGTCACCGGCAGTCCATGGGCCGCGGCATAGTCACGGTTGAGCGTCACCAGCAGATAGTAGAGCACCGAAACGATCAGGTTGTAGCTGTCGGAGGTCGGGGCGCGGAGCTCCCCCTTGATTTTCTCAAGCAGCCGGAGGTATTCCGCAAAGGTCTCTGCAGAGGCGTCGAACCACGGCGGCGTATCGCTCTGGTAACAGTAGAGCAGCCGGTAGACGAAAAACTTGTCCGCGAGGAACGTGCGCATGAAATCCTCGCGGAAGATCAGAAACGTGTAGTCGAGCTCCGCCTCGTCCACCAACCAGCGCTGCTGCTGGTGGGGCGAGAGGAGCAGCACCATGCCGTCATGCAGCTCGATGCGGCGTCCGCCGAGCAGCAACACGCCCCGGGCCCGGCTGAGGAAGAAGAACTCGAAGAAGTCGGTCCGGAAGAGTGGATTCTCGGTCAGTACGCCGCGAATCTCTTCGCTGCGGCCCGTATTGATGTAGAAGTCGACGCCGCACTGTGTCTTGCTGAACGGCACGGTGACCAGCCGTCGGGGATTTGTCGTTGTCTTCATCGTTCGTCTCCGGTTTACCCGGGGACAAAGATACGACATTCATTTATCAAAATGGCATACATTACCCCCCTTTCTGGCATGGTTCCGTACAAAAAATCTTCGGACCTTTGCATCGGCTGATCCAAGTCACGGTTTTCCTTCAAAAAGAGCATGACATGAGCGTTTGCATCAAATCGCTGATCCGAAATCTGAATCTCGTCGTAGGTTGCAGCGTCGGGTGCGCCTACTGCTATGCGCGCAACAACTGCCGCCGTTTCCACATGACCGACGATTTTGCCGTTCCGGAGTACATGCCCCGCAAACTGCGCATCATGGACCGTCGCGACCCGCGGGTCTTTCTGATGACGGGCATGAGCGACCTCTCGGACTGGCGGCCCGAATGGCTGGCGGAGGTCTTCGACCGCATGGCCCGCAACCCGCAGCATGCCTACCTCTATCTGACCAAACGGCCCGAACGGCTCGATCTCCAGACCGACGACGACAACGTCTGGATGGGGGTCACCGTAACGTGCGAGGCAGAGAAGGGACGCATCGCCGCGCTGCGCCAGCACGCCCGGGCCCGTCACTACCACGTGACCTTCGAGCCGCTCTTCGGCCCGATCGAAGGGCTCGACCTAAGGGGCGTAGAGTGGATCGTCGTCGGCACCGAGACCGGGCACCGCCGCGGCAAGGTCGATGCCCGGCCCGAATGGGTGGCCGGCATTGTCGCCCAGGCCCGGGCGCAAGGAGTGGCGGTCTTCATGAAGGAGGATCTGCTGCCGATCCTGGGCGAGGAGGGCATGATCCAGGAGTTACCCGAAGCTTTCAAACAAAGAATATGGAACAGGAACTGATCAGAGACATCGACGTGCAGAGCGTCATGACAAAGTCATCGCTGCCCGTGGGCGGCTATTCGGTCAACCCCTATGTGGGGTGTCCCCACGCCTGCAAGTATTGTTACGCCTCGTTCATGAAGCGTTTCACGGGCCATACCGAGCCGTGGGGTTCGTTTCTCGACGTCAAGCACTGGAAACCCGTCGGCAATCCGCACCGCTTCGACGGCCAACGGATCGTCATCGGCTCGGTGACCGACGGCTACAACCCTTTCGAGGAGCAGTTCCGGCGCACGCGCCACCTGCTCGAGGAGCTGCGCGGCACGACGGCCGAGATCATGATCTGCACGAAGTCGGACCTTGTGCTGCGCGACCTGGATCTGCTGCGGGAGTTCCCGCGCGTGACGGTGTCGTGGTCGGTCAACACGCTCGACGAGACGTTCCGTGCCGACATGGACCGCGCGGTGAGCATCGAGCGGCGGTTGGAGGCCATGCGACGGGTCTACGAGGCGGGCATCCGCACCGTCTGCTTCGTCTCGCCCATCTTCCCGGGCATCACCGACCCGAAGGCGATCATCGAGCGGGTCCGGGAGTTCGCCGATCTCGTCTGGCTCGAGAATCTCAACCTGCGCGGGCAGTTCAAGGCGACAATTCTGGCCTACATCCGCGAAAAACACCCCGAACTGGTGCCTTTGTACGAGGAGATCTACAACCGCCGCCGAACGGAGTACTGGCAGGCGCTCGAGCAGGAGATAGCCGCCTATGCCGCCGCACACGGACTCCCCTACCGCGTGAACGACCTCCCCTACGGCCGCTCCGAAAAGGGAAAACCCGTTCTGGTCAACTATTTCTATCACGAAAAAATCCGGCTCAACAACCGCTGACTGGCGGCCATCCGGCCACGGACCGCACCGGAGAGGGGCGCAGGCGAAGCGAGTACTGCGAGGGTCGCACTCTGCAAGGGTTGCGCCCTTCGCGCGAAAGAGAGAAGTTATCCGCGTTTGCGGTACTTGCGCTCGAAGAGCGCCGCATTGCGCGTTCCCCACGCAATCATCGCGTCGATGATCGGCAGCAGCGAAGCCCCCAGCTCCGTCAGCGCATACTCCGAACGGGGCGGCAGTTCGGCATAGATGGTCTTGGCGACCAGGCCGTCCTCGACCAGCTCCCGGAGCTGAAGATCCAGCACCCGCGGTGCGGCTTCGGGCAGCTGCCGGTGCAGTTCGCTCGGGCGCAGCGCCCCGTGGCGCAGCTCGTCCAGAATACAGGACTTCCATTTCGAGTCCATCAGGCTCATGGTCAGCCGCAGCGGGCAATCCAGATCGACGGGTATCTTTCTTTCGTACATGGCGGTGTGGTTTCTGCATGCAAAGATAGGGATAACCTCCGGATTCGGGGGTATACCGAATAAATTTTCAGTACCCGAATCATTTTTCGGTACTTGCGCCGACGGACCCCGGGCCGTAATTTTGCCCTCGAAAAACCAAAACCTTACAACCATGAGAGCAAGCATCGAAGAGTACCGGGCCGTGGAAGAGGCGGCCCGCAAGTTCGTCCGGAGCGTGGCCGAGGGGAAGAGCAGCCACGCCCGGGAGTTGTTCATCGACGAGGCCGTGCTGTTCGGCTACCTGGACGGCAAACTCGAACACGGCAGCATCGAACAGTTCTACCGCAACGTGGACAGCGTGGGAGCCGACGCCGGCTTCAGGGCCCGCATCGACGTGCTGGATGTCGAGGAGACGCTCGCCGTCGTGCGCGTGCTGGAGGAGAACTGGGGCGGACGCATCGACTTCACGGACTACCTGCTGCTGATGAAGATCGACGGCAGGTGGCGCTGCGTGGCCAAGGCCTACAACCAGAATTCCGATACCATTCAAAAATAACACGCCATGAAAATCACGGTTATCACGGGAAGCCCCCGCAAGCAGGGCAACAGTTTCGCCATGACGGACGCCTTCATCCGTTCGGCCGAGCAGCGCGGCCACACCGTGCAGCGCTTCGACGCCGCCTTTCTGAAGATCGGCGGGTGCCACGCCTGCATGACCTGCTAAAAGACAGGCAAGGCCGGCTCGTTCGACGACGACTTCAACCGCATCGCACCGGCCATCCTCGAATCGGATGCCGTCGTCTTCACGATACCGGTCTACTGGTACTCGATTCCGGCACAGATCAAGGGGGTCATCGACCGGCTCTTTTCGCTGGTGGTCGGCGGCAAACCGGTCGCCGGAAAGCGCTGCGCCCTGATCGCCTGCTGCGAAGAGGAGGACATGACGGTGCTCGACGGCGTGCGGATTCCCATGGAGCGGACGGCAGCGCTGCTGAAATGGGAGATGGTCGGCGAGGTCCTCATTCCCGGAGTGCTCAACGAGGGCGACATCGACCGCACGGACGGTTGCCGGCAGGCCGCAGCCCTGGCCGAACGGCTCTGATTGCGGCACCCGTACAAGAATGAAGCGACCGACGGCGGCCGGTGGGGAATCACAGGTTCCGCACCGGCTGCCGTCCGTTTGCCCCGCCCCGGGCTGCCGCCGCACGGCGTCGCACGGACCGCCACAACGCCCCTTCACCGCCCGACGACCGTCCCCGCTCCTCCGGTTGTTGTTCCCGATCCGCCGACAGCCATTCCCGATCCTCTGACGCCTGTCCCCGCTCCTCCGACAGTCCTCCCCGATCCTCTGACGGTTGTTCCCGATCCTCCGGCAGCCGTTCCCGATCCCTTGGCAGCAGGACAACGACCCGATGCCGCACCGGCAGGGACAACGGTCGCCGGCAGGCAGTTCATCCGACCATCCCGCCCGTTCATCCCGCATATCGGACACTTCGGCATTTTCTCCGCACGGCGATCCGCTCCGCCCGCTATCTTTACACGAAACCAAAGCCCGAAGTACACCATGTTTCAGCACATAGTCCGCTTTGCGGTCACGAAAAAGCTCTTCGTCGGTCTGACCACGCTCTTCCTGCTGGCGGGCGGCATCTACGCGATGCTGACCCTGCCGGTCGATGCCGTGCCGGACATCACCAACAACCAGGTGCAGATCGTGACCGTTTCGCCCACGCTCGCGCCGCAGGAGGTCGAGCAGCTCATCACCTTCCCGATCGAGGTGGCGATGAGCAACATCATGAACGTCGTGGAGATCCGCTCCGTCTCGCGTTTCGGCCTCTCGGTCGTCACCGTCGTATTCAAGGAGAGTGTCCCGATCCTCGACGCCCGGCAGCTCATCAACGAGCAGATACAGACCGTCGCCGGAGAGATTCCCCCGGAGCTGGGAACGCCCGAGATGATGCCCATCACCACGGGTCTGGGCGAGATCTACCAGTATACGCTCGACGTCGCGCCCGGCTACGAGGATCGCTACGACGCGATGGAGCTGCGCACGATCCAGGACTGGATCGTCAAGCGGCAGCTGTCGGGAATCCCCGGAATCGTCGAGATCAACAGCTTCGGCGGCTACCTCAAGCAGTATGAGGTGGCGGTCGATCCCGATGCGCTCTACTCGCTCAATATCACCATCGGCGACGTCTTCGAGGCCCTGAGCCGCAACAACCAGAACACGGGCGGCAGCTACATCGAAAAGGTGAACCGCGCCTACTACATCCGCTCGGAAGGCATGATCTCGTCACTCGACGACATCCGCCAGATCGTCGTGGCCAACCGCGGCGGCATCCCGATCCACATCAGCGACGTGGCTACCGTGAAGTTCGGGTCGGCCAAGCGCTTCGGCGCCATGACGCGCGACGGCAAGGGCGAATGCGTCGGCGGCATCGCCATGATGCTCAAGGGCGCCAACGCCAACGTGGTGACCCGGGAGCTGGAGGATCGGGTGGCCAAAATCCAGAAGATGCTGCCCGAAGGGGTCTCCATCAGCCCCTATCTGAACCGCTCGGAGCTCGTCAACCGCAACATCTCGACCGTGATCCGCAACCTGATCGAAGGGGCGATCATCGTCTTCCTCGTCCTGATTCTCTTCCTGGGAAACGTCCGCGCCGGACTGATCGTGGCGTCGGTCATCCCGCTCGCGATGCTCTTCGCCTTCATCCTCATGCGGCTGTTCGGCGTCTCGGCCAACCTGATGAGCCTCGGAGCCATCGACTTCGGCATCGTCGTCGACGGATCGATCGTGATCGTGGAGGGCATCCTCGCCCACCTGTACAGCCGCCAGAACCTCGGCACGACACTCTCGCGCAGGATGATGGACGAGCAGATCATCGCCGGAGCCGGCAGCGTGGTCCGCTCGGCCACCTTCGCGGTCATCATCATCCTGATCGTCTTCTTCCCGATTCTCACCCTGACGGGCATCGAGGGCAAGTATTTCACCCCGATGGCCAAGACGCTCGTCTTCTGCATCATTGGAGCACTGATTCTCTCGCTGACCTACGTGCCGATGATGGCCTCGCTCGTCCTCAAGCGCCGCATCGGCACCCGGCCGACCTTCGCCGACCGCTTCTTCGCATGGCTCAACCGCATCTACCAGCGGTGCCTGGCCGTCTGCCTGCGCTTCAGCTGGGCGACCGTCGGTGTGGCCGTCGCGGCGTTCATCGGCAGCCTGATGCTCTTCACGCGGCTCGGTGCGGAGTTCATCCCAACACTCGACGAGGGGGACTTCGCCATGCAGATGACCCTGCCGGCCGGCAGCTCCCTGACGCGGAGCATCGCCCTTTCGGAGCAGGCCGAACGGATTCTGATGACGCACTTCCCCGAAATCCGCCACGTCGTGGCCAAGATCGGTACGGCGGAAGTCCCGACGGACCCGATGGCCGTCGAGGATGCCGACGTCATGATCGTGATGAAGCCCTTTGCGGAGTAGACCAGCGCCTCGTCGCGCGCCGAGATGGTCGAGAAGATGAAGGCCGCGCTGGATACGATTCCCGGAGCGGAATTCAACTTCAGCCAGCCCATCCAGCTGCGGTTCAACGAGCTGATGACGGGCGCCAAGGCCGACATCGCCATCAAGCTCTACGGCGAGGACATGGCCGAGCTCTACGCCCAGGCCAAGGAGGCGGCCCGCTACGTCGAGCAGGTGCCCGGCGCCTCGGACGTGCTCGTGGAGCAGGCCATGGGACTGCCGCAGCTCGTGGTCAACTACAACCGTGCGAAGATCGCCCGCTACGGTATCAACATCGAGGAGCTGAACAGCATCATCCGCTCCGCCTATGCGGGTGAAACCGCCGGGACGGTCTTTGAAAACGAACGCCGCTTCGATCTGGTCGTGCGCCTCGACCAGCGGAAGGTCGCCGACCTGAATCTCGACCGGCTCTTCATCCGCACGGCCGAAGGCATCCAGATTCCCGTGAGCGAAGTGGCCACGATCGACCTGGTGAACGGCCCGCTGCAGATCAACCGCGACGCCACGAAGCGCCGCGTGGTGATCGGCGTGAACGTCCGCGACGCCGACATTCAGCAGGTCGTGGCCGCCATCCGCCGCACGCTCGAGGAGAACGTACAGCTCAAGCCGGGCTACTACTTCGAGTACGGCGGTCAGTTCGAGAACCTCCAGAACGCCATCCGCACGCTGCTCGTCGTCATTCCCGTCGCGCTGATGCTGATCCTGCTGCTGCTCTTCTTCGCCTTCAAGAGCGTGACCTACACGCTGGTAGTCTTCTCCACCGTGCCGTTCTCGATCATCGGAGGCATCCTGGCGCTGTGGCTGCGCGGGCTTCCGTTCAGCATCTCCGCCGGCGTGGGATTCATTGCGCTCTTCGGCGTGGCCGTTCTCAACGGCATTCTGATGATTAACCACTTCAACGATCTGCGGGACATGACACCCTATCCACTCTCGACGCGCCGCATCATCGCACGCGGCACGCAACACCTGCTGCGGCCCGTATTCCTCACCGGACTGGTCGCCTCGCTCGGATTCGTACCGATGGCCATCGCCACCTCGGCCGGAGCCGAGGTACAGCGCCCGCTGGCGACCGTCGTGATCGGCGGACTCTTCGTTTCGACGCTGCTCACGCTCTTCGTCGTGCCGGTATTCTACAAGCTCGTGGGAGCCGCCTCGCTGCTCCGGCGCCATCCGCTTGTACGGCGCCTCTTCCCCTTCCTGCTGCTGCCCGCCCTGTTGCTGCTGCCGCTCGACGGCCACAGCCAGCAGCGCGTGACGCTCGACGAGGCGGTGGCAATGGCCCTGGACAACCACCCCCGTCTCCAGTCGGCCGAGGCGGCCGTCGAACGCACGAAGGCCCGGCGCGGTGAGTCGTGGGAACTGGCTCCGACGACGGTCGACTACTCCTTCGGACAGCTCAACGGCGCCGAGCGAAACGACCGCGAGATCAGCATTACGCAGTCGGTCGGCTCGCTGCTGACCCCCTTCTACAAGAATGCGCTCGTCCGGCGCGAGACCGAGACCGGAACCCTCTACACGGAGCTCGTCCGGCGCGAGATCGTCGCCGAGGTCAAACGCGCCTGGTCCTACTACCTCTACACGCAGGAGTTATGCCGGCTCTACGCCGACCAGAACGCCCTGGCCGCGGAGCTCTCGCGCACGAGCGAGCTGCGCTTCGAGCAGGGAGACATCACCCGTCTCGAACGGAGCATGACGGCCACGATGGCCGCCGAGATGCGCAACCGGCTCTTCCAGGCACAGGAGGAGCACAAGGTGGCGGCCGCACGCCTGCAATGGGCCTGCTATGCCGATGCGCCGCTCGCCCCCGCGGACAGTCTGCTGACCCGCTTCGTCCCCGTCGGGCAGACCTCGGCCGAGGTGCAGCGCAACTACTTTGAATCGCAGGTGCGGGAGGCCGAAGCGCGCACGCGCGTGGAGAAGAGCCGCTTCTTTCCCGAACTCTCGTTGGGCTACCAGCGGCAGAACATCCTGCCCGACAAGGGGCTGAACGCCTATGTCGTCGGGGCGTCGTTCCCGATCTTCTTCAACACGCAGCGCAGCCGCATCCGCCAGGCCCGGGCCGACGCCTTCATCGCCCGCAACGACGCGGAGCTCAACCTGCGGGCGGTCAACAACCGGATCACCGAACTGCAGGCCTCCCTGCGCCGCTACGACGAAAGCCTGCGCTACTACACGGAGTCGGCGCTTCCGGAGGCCGACGCGCTCATCCGGGCCGCCGGCATCCAGCTCGCCAACAGCGAAACGAGCATCGCCGAGTACATCATGAGCCTGAACACGGCGCTCGAAATACGCCGCGGATACATCGAAACGCTCAACCTCTACAACATCGCCGCACTCGAATACGAACTCTACCGATAAACAACATCCGACATGAAAAAGATACTCATACCCCTTGCCGCGCTTCTCTGCGCCTGCTCGCAGCAGGGCGCCGCACCCGCGGCAGCCGACACGGCTGTCGACACGGCTGCCGACACGACCCTCGACGTAACGGCCGACACGGTGGCAGCTGAGGCCGTAACCCCGGCCCCGCAGACCGGAATGGAGACCGACGCCACGTCGGGCGCCACCGCCGTGCCGAACGAAACGCTGTTCAACGGACTGCTCGTCATCCCGCCGCAGAACCGCGCCACGGTGACGCTGACGATGGGCGGCTCGATCCGCAGCACCTCGCTGCTGCCCGGAGCCTACGTCGAGAAGGGCTCCGTGCTGGCGACGCTCGAAAATCCCGACTTCATCGCCCTGCAGCAGGCCTATCTCGACAGCCACGCGCAGAACGAATACCTGCGCACGGAGTACCTGCGGCAGCAGACCCTCTCCCGCGAAGAGGTCGCCTCGCAGAAACGCTTCCAGCAGAGCAGGGCCGACTACCTCTCGATGCGCAGCCGCATGGACGCCGCCGCCGCACAACTGGCCCTGCTGGGCATCGACACGACGCGGCTGCTGACCTCCGGCATCGTTCCCTGCCTGGAGATCAAGGCCCCGATCAGCGGCTACGCCACCGACGTGAAGATGAACGTCGGACGGCACTTCGACGTCGGAGAGCCGCTCTGCGAGATCGTCGACAAGCGCAACATGATGCTCCGCCTGACCGCCTACGAAAAGGACCTCGCACACCTGAAGAGCGGCGAGCGGGTCGCCTTCCGCGTCAACGGCATGGGACAGGAGACCTTCCACGGCACGGTCGCCATGATCGGGCAGCAGGTCAACAACGAGAACCGCTCGATCGACGTCTATGTCCGCATTTCGGGGCAGCATCCGCAATTCCTGCCCGGAATGTACGCAACGGCCCGCATTCTGCGGAAATAATACTATTTTTGCACCGTGAAAGCACCTCTGCTGTTCAAGGACCGGTATCTGCTCTCCACGCTGATCGTCTCGGCCGTGGTCGCCGTGCTCATCCATTTCCCGGAGGTGCTCTCGCTCTCGGACAGCTTTGAACGCGAGGAGCTCTTCGCGGGGATGGAGCCCCGGGACGTCTTCAACGAAATATTTTTCACCTTCATCTCGCTGCTGCTGCTCTTCTGGATCAACATGCGCATCTTCCGCTTCAACACCCCGATGATCCGCATGACCCGGGCCAAGATGGCGCTGTCGTTCTTCCTGACATGGGGTGCAAGCAGCCTCTTCGGGCAGCTCTTCGTCTGGCTCCACCACCAGTTCGACATCCCGGCCATCGACGCCATGGTGCACCACTACCTGCATCCGCTGCGCGACCTGATCATCGCCTGCATCGTGACCGGAAGCAACTACATCTTCCACCTGATCGTCAAGCAGCAGCGCATCGTCATCGAAAACGAGGCACTGCGCACCGAGAGTCTGTCTCTCCGCAATAAACATTGGAAATCAATGTTTTACAAAACAAACACCCGATTTTACACCCAAGAATGTAAAGTCGGGTGTTTTATGTTGACAAAATGCAGGCGAGAAAAGAAGAAGGAACCTCTTTCTCTTTTCGTCAGCATCTTTTTTTTCGGATGCCACCAAAACAAGTTTAGTCTATTCAAGGTATATATAATCAATGGTATAAACTAAACTTACATATAAGATATCTCGAAAATTCTATATGTTATTCAGCTCACTTTTAAAATCTAACAAGCATTCTGATTTAACGCAGAAACCTAAATCATTAAAGTATGTTGATAAGATATCCGGTGCATTAACAAATTTATCCTCTTTATTTTTTACGAAAATATTTTGCTGATATTTTGAAAATTCTCCTCTATATTGAACCCCTAAAAATTTAATTCGATTGCCAAGGCATAATTCTCCATTAGCGTTATTAAAGCTTCCAATATTGCATATCAAAATGGGAGATCCACTTGAGCCTTTGAAAATAGAGGCATCAATTAAGAACTCCTTCTTCCCTTCATAATCAATTTTATAATCAGTTGCTGTTATACCTCGTCTAACTATCGGTAAGTTATTCTTGCTATCAGACATTCCGTCTGGGTAACCAATCATCAAGATATCTTCAATCGATGAAATTGTATTGATATTATCTTTTGTCGGAATTAGTTCTTCTTGAATAAATTTGCAATATAACTTTATGCCAGATTTTTGCTTTTTCTCGATCAAGCTATTGATGGGAAATATGCTTAGATCTACATTAGGATGAGAGATCCATGAACCATCAGAATTTTGAATTGTAAATTTTTCCGAATCACCAATTAGAGGATTACCTTCCTGATCAGCCTTTAAAACATTAAAGCTGATAAACTTCCAGTCTGCTATTAGATGTTTATTAGTTACCAATAATGGCCAAATATATGTTTCATTTTTTCTTAAATAAAAGAAAAAACCTGTGCCTATACTAATTCCACCTGAGTTTTTTGTAACAATAAGTTTTGTTGTTGAAAACCTAATATTGTCCAATATTTGATTCCCATTTTCTTTTTTCTGTTCACTCATAATTGATTGTTATTAGATTGAGCAAAGGTAGTGAATGATATTTATTAAACATAAAAATGGGAGAGAAATCATCCCTCCCATTGAAAAGATTACAGATTCTTAATAGCTGGAATAATGCGAGCTATGTGAACTGTGTGAACTGTGCGAGCTGTGGGAACTATGCGAACTATGTGAGCTATGGGAACTGTGGCTTGCGAGTAAATTAAACTCGGCAGAGGACTGTTCCAGCACCAACGTCTGTTCTTGCTGCTGTTCGATTTGAGTGTCGCTGTTTGTCACTTTGGCGACAATCTTTTCTCCAACAGAAGTACAGTAGCTCGCTCCTGCAAGAATTGCAGAGACCGCAAAGAACAAGAGTTTCTTCATTGATACCTCCTTCTTTTAATGTTAGACAATCAGTTAATTAACACACGATATATCGGATGATATATGTTCCACCTTTTTTATATGAGAACTATGGGCATCCCTATTGGATTCAAAGAATCCTGCACATTGACCTCTCAACACGCATCCATCACATTCAGGAATGTATATGTCTTTCCAATCTGAAATAGATTGCTGGGCATAACATCTTATGTCTTCTGGCAATACACATAACTGCGCATTGTAGATATAAGGTTTCATTCCCCTGTCCGCAAGCAATAAGACAGCCTCCCGTAATTCTATATTATAGTCATAGGGGTCTATCCAAAGTTGGTCGATATTTTCCTTTGCTAATCCTGTCGTTTCCATTTGCATAAATGCGACCTGTGCAACAAAAGGAAAATTGTGGTAAATATAATCTGCAAATTGTGGCAATCGCTTATAGGTCTGTTTATGGACTACAATTCTAATCCCTATTCGTTGATGGAACAATGCAAGGTTGTATAAGCCTTGTACTGTTTTATAAAAAGTCTTTGCTCCTACAATGCGGTTATGTTCTTCTGCAATGTCTGAAAAAAGCGGAATGTCTATCTGCAAATCATGATGCCTGCATTTTGCCAGTTTCATTGCATATTCCTTATCCGCAAACTTAACTCCATTTGACAGAATACTAATTGCTGTACGGGGAAGTTCTTTCTTGATATGATTTATCAAGACAAACAAATTGTCACCGATAAGTGTAGGTTCACCTCCGGTTATACCAATTTCTTGAGTGTTCTTATCAAACAAAGAAATCAATTTTAAGTTGAATGGCGTTTTATCCTTTTCTTGCAGTATCGGCGGTTGTGGGCACATAATGCAACGATGGTTGCACCGTTCCGTCGCCATTATTGCATTATGGTTAGATTTAACCTCATACACAAAAATTATTTCTCCTTGCTGATTGACGACTACAACATCGCCTTCATGAAATTCATCCACATTGTCAACAACACAATAAGGTTTCCCATTATCTGAAATAGTGTCCTTTGTCGTAATTGTTGCAGCATATCCAAACGCCGGACTTGATGCGTCTTTATTTACCCATATTTCATTGGAACGGTGAAACATTTTCTTTCCAAAAGTTATCCGTCCAACGACATCTTCTTTTATATTGAATGACTTACCTTGAAGCTGTTTCATAATCGTTCAATTTAACCAAGACCAAAAAATTCTGTTTATCTCTGGGTCATGCTTGTGCAATAACTCAAACAAGTAATGTATTATTGATTTTGTCTTTTTACACATTTCATTTGTTGGCCTGAAACCAATCATATCTCCTTGTTCAGACATATTGCGCACAGGGTCTGCACCACAATAAGGCTGGAACACACATTCTGAACATACAGGCAGACACTCTGTGCAAGCAGAGGAAATAATATGGTGTAGAAGTTCACCATTGAACATTTCCTGATAACTGTTTTCATTCACATTGCCCAACCTGAAATAATAGTTCTTGAAGCGCGCCATCATTCGGGCTTCATCCGATACATATACGCTACCGTCGTAATCATAGATAGCTCCTGCAATACCAACGCCCGCCGGAGATTGCAAATCAACAAAGCCCGTAGCAAACGGTGTAAGCATTCTTCTTAGAAGGAGCGCAGCAAATCCCTCTACAAAGAATGTCCCTTTCTTATTTAGTTCTATAATATAATCAAGTCCTTCTTTGTAATTCTCAATGAAATCTTCTATGGGATAAGCTATCTTCTCTTTGTACTGTTTTGCAAAACCGTATGGATTAAGAGACCGTAAGAATATGCTGTTGAATCCCAAGCGTATATATTCGTCGATTATATCTTTGAAGCGCCCCAAACTATATTTTGAGGTTGTCATAAGAGCGGAAGCACAATCATTGTTTCCCCATATTTCCCGTATCATGGAGAGGTGCTTCTCAAAAATCGCATGATGGTCTAATTCTTTGTCTTGCAGCGGACGGTTTGTGTCGTGCAAATCTTTAGGACCATCCAATGATGTTGAAATCATACAGTTGTGCTTCTTAAGATACTGCACCATCTTTTCATTCAGCAAAGTCAGATTGGTACAAATAACGAAATCCAACTCTTTCTTTTTGAAAAGGTTTTGCCACTCTGCTTCCTCTATGATATATTTTACCATTTCAAAATCAGTAGAGGGGTCGCCTCCTTGAAATTCTATCTTGATACACGGTGAAGGTGATTGGAAGATTGTTTTGACAATGTTCTTAGCCGTCTGTTTTGTCATATCGGCAGAGTGGTCATCCCGATTTTTGCGTGCGACTTGACAATATATGCAACTGGAGTTACAACGCAAGGTCGGTACAACCATATGTAAAGAAGTGAAGTCACGAAGTATGCTTTTCTTTGTGCGGAATTTTGTTGCAAGCATTGTAACCACATCTTCAACCTTATCTGTCGTGGCTATTTGTTTCGATTCAATATCATAAAACAAATCGCTGTGTATATCCATTTCTCCATTTACAAAACGATGGAATTCCTCGTTCTGTAAAAAGATATATTCCCCGACTTCGTTTGTGAGGAGATATTCTGTATCATTGAACCGTTCAAAACGGAATGGCAACAACTGATAGTCCATATTCTTATTTTAAATTTACTGGTTTGAACGCTTCTTCAACTATCATATCACGAATGTGCCCAAATTGGGCATTAACGTCATGCCGCAGTTGTTGGTCAATCAATTCATTGCAAAATTGCTTGGGAATATCAACAGTAATGGCATTGTCATCTTTTGATTCAAAAATGACAATCACCAAATTAGGATTAGATTTATCCGTCTGTTGATGTATGTAGAATAAATGTGAGAACTTATAGATTGCCGCCGTTATTACATCTTTGGAATACAGAGCTAAATCTACAATTACTTGAAACTTGTTATTATCAAGCTCTACGACTGGAAATTGAATCTTTGCCATACCATTTTCAACGTCCTCCAGTCCCTCGAAGACCTCTTGTTATTATGCGCAGAAGCGTGGAACTGCAATGCTACCACATTCTGATTTGGAGGTCGTAGGAAAAACCTTTAGCACGGATATGGTAATAGCAGCCCACGCTATAGCGTGAGAACCACTATGCCTTCCTTGTGCTAAATTTGAAAGTTTCCTACGTTTCCAAATCACAAGATAAGCATAACGCTTCTTCTTTTTTCGTATGTCTTGGAAAGAGTTACCTCAATCCATCTACAAAAATATAGAATTTTATTGAAATCCAATCAAGTACCATCGAATTACATCCTAAATCCTCTACTTTTTCTTGGTTCTTCTGCTGATTTACGTAGTCCTTGCTGTAATTTTTTCAATTGTTCTTTGAACCATTCACCAATCGGCTGCTTGTTTATGGTTAGCACGAGTTTGCAGCTATCGGTTGGACTTTGCTCTACCTTGAAAATATCGTTCTTGATGTCAAACTTCCGTCTGTGTTCTTCAGAATAAATCCTGCCGTTGCATCTGATAACCTCTTTCTTTGTCAGGAGACTCTCTATCATTTCTTTGGTAAAGCCGATGGCAGCGCACAACTTTTCCATTCTCAACATCTCTTTGAACATAGGAAACCATTTATGGGCTTTTTCAAGCAATATGTTCAGTCGGGATATTTCCCTGTCTTTGGCTTCAAGCTCTTGATTGTGTATTCCTTGAAGATTGCGTATCTGTTTGCCGTACTGTTCCTGCATTTGTTGCATCTTGGCTTTTAATTCATCAATGCCTTTATCACGCTTGGCAACTTCCTGGCGCAATTTTTCATTGGCTTGTTCCAAATCTTTCAACTTTCCACTGCCGAAAAGAGAACCAACACCGCTTGCTATGGCTGTGGCTGCATTGGTGGCTGTTTTCTTTAGCTTGTCGGTGCGTATTTCTGATTTCACCTGTTTCAGTTCCTGTTCAGCAAGACCTAACTGTTCTTCTTTGTGCCGTTTTGCAGCATCCATGCGTTGCAGTTCGGCTTTCTGCTTCTCAATGATGAAATCGTTACGCTCCAGATGCTCCTTGCCAGTAACAGCCTTTGACTGCCCACGCTCCATCAGGAGAATATCGGATGCCAAACTTTGCATTTCTGTCATATCTTCGTCATTGAGCTTTCGGCTCTTGCCTGTATCGTGGTTCATCCAGTCGAAAACGATATGGGCATGATAATTCGGCTTGAACCACTTTTCACCGACTTGGAAACTCTCCCTATCCCCGGTTTCGGGCTGTCCACTAAGCCAGTGTCCCTCGTCCTTATGCAGGAAGATTTGCAGTGGTGTGATACCCCAACGTTTTTGACACTCTTCACCGAATTTACACACGTCTGCCAATGTCGTTTCTGGTCTGATGAGCAATACTCCCTCACGGATTGGTGAGCATCCAGCCACTTTTATAATTTTTCCGTTCTTTCCCTTGCGCTCACGTTCCTTTTCCTGCATCGCTCGTCCGGTCTTTTCCTTGACCATCCGTTTGATCTTTTCATAGTGCGCCTGTAGGTCAGGACTGCCGAAGTCCGGGTTTATCCACTGCTCGTTATTAGAAGTCAATTCGGGTACGATGTATATTTGAGACTTGCCGATATTGCGCATATACTCTGCTGTTCTTCTGTTATGTGCCCCGCTTGATGTAACTTTGCAGGGCTTGATATGTATGCTTGACTTTGTTGCCATATTCTTAAAATTTGATTTGGATTATTGGTGAAATCTTCTGTTGTCCGCTCATAACCGCACAGGGTTCTTAGGGGTGTAACCCATAAGCGGAGATTGCAAAGAGAGGGTCACTCTTTGCTCGGGGTTCTCAGGGGTGAAACGCCCTGAGTGGGTCATTAGGGCAAAGCCCTAATCCCCTCGGGAGAGCCCACAACTACGTAAGCGAAGCGTGTAGTTATAGTGGGCTATAACCGGAAGCCTTTCGGTTTCTTGGATAGCGTATCGTTCCTCTTTTTGACAGATTGCGCTTGCTCTTTCCTATCGGCTATTCGTTTCTGTAAATATTCGTTCAGATCTTTACATCCACCGTAGATTTGCGAGGCATCCCGTATATACCGGGTAGCATCATACTCCTTTCGGATTTGCAGCATGGCTTCCATTCCAGCACGGTCATTGTCAAAGAAACAATGGATGCGCTCATAACTTCCTAACGGATAGATTGCTTTGGAAACATTGGCTACAGAGTTCAGAATCATATAATCCTGCCTGTCGAAATCGGGATGTTGCGGACAGCTTTCGAGCCGCAGGGTCAGAAATGAGAGGTAGTCCATAAATCCCTCGAAAACGAAACACGTGCCCTTTGGCTCTCCCGACTGTCTGATGTGGGATATTTCCTTCGGTGCGATACAGCCCTTGAAATATCGGTTGCGGATTTCATAGCCGCCCGACATGTTGGGAAACGCAATGGCGAAGTACCGTTTGCCGTTGTGCGTAAACCGCGCTTCCTTACATTCTTTTTTCGCCAGTGCCGGATTTATTCCCCTTTCCTGCAAGTAAGCGAGCAAGGCAGGAGAAGAAAGCGGCACGATTTCCAACTGTTGGAAACTCGGCTCTGTAAATGACTGCTTGCGAAAAGAGAAAGAAACGGGGCGCACGTGCGCTGCCTGTTCCTCTATGCGTTTCAAAAGGTACGGCACGCTGTCCGTTGCATAGAGGTGCGAAGCCAGCGCGATGATGTTGCCGCCCTTGCCGAGCGCAAAATCATACCATTGGTTCCGCTCGGTGTTCACCTTGAACGAGGCTTCGGTTTCTTCCCTGAACGGTGACTTGTACCACAGGTTGATGCCCTGTCGCTTCACCGGGCTATATCCCAAGCTGTGCAGGTATTCTTCCAGTCTGATTTGTTTTGCTGTCTGTATGTCCATAAATGATTGTCTTTATCCGTTATTGTTTGTTTTTTCTTTTCGCCAGTACCTGTTTATAAGTTACTGGCTGTATAACCACTTCACTTTATTGTCTTATATATAGGATACGGCTTAAAGTGAAGCGGTTTGATGTGTCCCTGCAACCACTTCGCTTTATCCTAATATATAGACCCGGAGAATAAAGTGAAGTGATTGCAGGAAGCGTGTCAATAGTGGAAATCAGGTTCGTACCTGTACTTCCTGCCGTTCTCCTGCACTATCATCCGCTTGTTCTTCAACACTGTGATGAGTTTGACCAGCTTGTTGTCGCTTAACGGAACACCCACCAAGGCATACGACTCTTTCAATGCTTTGCTCAGTTCCTTATATCCGTATTCGTCCTGTAACGAAAATGCTGCTTCCAGTGCTATCCGGTGTTGTTGCTCGGAAATGTCCTTGCAGGCATCGAACCTTTCGCCTTGGGGTCTGCCGGGTGTTTTGGCTTCTGTCTGGTAATCCTCTATCAGTTCAGGCAGTGCCCTGTCATTGACGCGGAAGGCAAACGGCTCGAAGTCCATTGCACGGATGTGCATGGCGGAAACCTTGCTGATGTCCCCGTTGCTTTTGTCCTTTTCAACGAGCAGCACGGTTTCAGCCTTGTTGTTCAGTTCCGTGCCGATATGTCCCCTCGCGTTCTCATCGCCCTTGTTCTGGTGGAGTATCGTGTGGATATGTATCTGCCTGTCGTCCGTCCACTGCATCAGTTTCGATATGATGCGTGTTGATTCGCTGGGGCTGTTGATGTCATACACCATGTCACGGATTCCGTCTATTATCACCAGACCAAGGTTCGGCGTATGGTAGATTGCCTGTTCGACAATCCTTATGCGCTGCTCCGGCGTATATTTCCGCAGGGCAAGGAACTCAAGGTTCTCGTTATCCCTGTTATCGGGCAGTCCTGCCATGCGCATGATGCGTTCCATCACATTCAGGCAGTGGTGGGGACTTTGCTCCGTATCGACATACAGCACTTTCCGCTTGGCTTCGGGAAGTTCAGCCGCATACCTGAGTACCGTGCCGTTCTTCAAAGCCGCAGCCACGATAGCTGATACATTGAATGTCTTCTTGCTCTTGGCCTTTCCGATGGATGCGCTGAAATTTCCCAACGTACCGATAACGGAACCTTTCACGCTGAGAATTTCGGGCGCTTTCTCGTATTTTCCCGACAGGCTCAGCCGTGAGGCTTGCCAAAGGATTACCGCCTGTTCGTCCGATATTTCCCGGATGTCTTTCATATTGTCCATAGCGATTCCTCCCGTTATTTGCGTCCGCCTGTTTTCTTTCCTGCCAGTTCAAGGGCAAGTTCCGCGTCCACGATAATCTTGCGCCCTATCTGAGTGATGGCCTTGTCTATCTTTCCGCTTTTCTTTATGCGGTTGGCGGTAGGCAGGCTGCACCCGAACAGCCTGGCTATGCCGGGTATTCCGTACACATACTTCCTGCTTGTGTCTGTTACGGGCTGTGGCTGCACTTCCGCCTGACCGGATGCGTGCCTGCTTAACATTATGAACTCTTCGCCTGTCATCTGCCAGACTGGTTTGGATAATAACTCTTGTAGATTTTGCATGGTTCTACTTTTTTTGATTCAACAATCAGCCCTGCACACTGGCTGTTATTTCTGTTCTCGAACGATGCAAAATTAGGTATGGTTATGGGTGGTAAGGATGGGGACGGCGTAAGCCGAATATTGATATATTTTATTGAATATCAGGAAATAAAAATACCACTCAAAAATTAATTTGAGTGGTAAAAGTGGAACTTTCGTAAAGAATCAGGATATATCACGGATTATCTGAATATATGTTCCATTTCCTTGGCGAAATTCTGGTTGCTGTCACTGGGGAAATCAGAAACTGGCTCCTTGTACTTGGACTTGTAGTAGCTGTCATCAATATCCAGCAGTTTCAGTATTCCGTCTTTCCATTTGTCCCTGTCCTGTTTGGGGAGCTTTTCGCTCATGAGGAATATCAGATAACATACACGTATCTTCTCTCTCGGTTTGGTTTTCAGCTTGCAGTTGCAGGGGTGCAGGTTCATGTTGGCATAGAAATCCGGTGCGGAAATTTCTTCGAACTGTTCTCCCACACATACCTCATGAATGAGCGAAAGTAATTTCATGCTGAAGTATTCGTGTCGTTCCGTTGTTGTTTCCTGCTGGCTGACCGGTTTGCCCGGCTCGTCCTGTCGTTTCCCGTCAGGAATGTATTTCTTCAATATATCCAGAAAAAGACAGCTTTGGCGGTATATGTCCGCACAACGGTCCTTCATATATTGGAATGCCTCATTTCTTGCAGCCTTTTGCAGGTCATAGAGTTCGTTCAGTCTGGCTTTTTCCCTGTCATATTCAGCCTTGCAGCGTTCATATTCTTTTTCTGCCTGTTTTTCCTCTTCGGCAGTATGTTCCCGGTAGCCAATGGAATCATACCTGTTGTTGGCTTCATTCAGCGGCTTGTTCAGACTTCTTGTGACATCCAGCTGGGCTTCAATTTCAAGGGAATACCTTTCCATGTGCTGATGGCAGACACGCTCTATGGCACTGTTACTTATGGGGCGTGTTTCATAAGCCTGTATGCTCTTTTCTATTTCGGTTTTCAGGCTGTTGAGTATCAGGGTGTATTGTTCTTTTTGCCTGTCAAGCACCAGTTCAAGGATGGCGGCTTCAAAAGATTTCATGTCATTGTACTGCTGACAGAAATCGGAAATAAATTTCTGCCTGTCAAAAGAAAAAGTGCTGTTGTCTATATAGTCCCTGTATATTCTGTTGAGTTCCCCGTATCGGGGAATCATCGTCTGTATATTGTCTGCCATAGGTGTCCTACTTTTGTCTGTTCTTTTCATTGTCAAGAAGCATCGTCAGTTCTTCTTCCACCTGTTCTATGCTCGGCAGTGCCGATTTCAGGTTTTCCGGCACAGCCTTGCTGAGCTGATAATCGCTGATGCCGATAGGCTGGTCATAGCCGGTCAGCGCATATTGTGCGACAATCTCATCCTTGCCTTTGCACAACAGCAGCCCGATGGTCTTGTTGTCATTCTCTCCCCTAAGTTTGTCGTCCACCACATTGATGTAGAAGTTCAACTGCCCGGCGTATTCCGGTTTGAACGGGGTAGCTTTCAGTTCCACGACCACATAGGCATGGAGTTTTATGTTATACAGGATTAAGTCGGCATAGAAATCGCTGTCGCCAATCTGGAAATGCTTCTGTCTTGCGACAAAGGCGAATCCGTTGCCCATTTCCAAAAGATAACGGGTAACATGCTTCACCAACTGTTCTTCTATGTCCCTTTCGTCCGCACGTTCTTTGGCTCCTGCCAAGTCAAAGATATACGGGTCTTTCAACAGGTAATTGGCAAGGTCGCTTTGAGGTACAGGAAGCGTGGCGGTAAAATTATTGACTTTACGGCTGTTGATTTGCCGTTCATACAGTTTGCTTTCAATCTGCATTTTAAGGACATTGCTGCTCCAGCCCATTTCCACGGATTGTTTCATATACCAGTATTCCACACCCAACGGAAGCGAACTGTTGAGCATGACCATTTGGCTTGCCCAATTAATTCTTGCCACAGGCGATGCAAGGAACAGTTTTTCTATATCTCCGATGTCTGTTCTATAAATGGCAGATACGGTTTTTGCCACATTCTGAATTTGCGCAGGAACTTCCTGCGTAAATTCTAATTCTCGAAAATCAACTGATTGTATTTGCGCAGTAAGCTCCTGCGTAAATTGCCCGTTGTTTAATTTCAAGACTTCATCTGTTACATTCCGTATGTTTGGAAGCGACAGCCTTGCATCCGTTTCAATAAAACATCGTAGTACGCTCAATGGATACGACCTTGCGAATTGGCACATATAAGTAAGGTTGCGTTCCGAATATCCTTTCTTTTCGGGATAATTGAACCGTATCGCTTGCGCCAGTTTCTTGATGACCTTGCCGCCCCAGCCTTGCAGGTTCTGATGGTACAATATGTAATTGCCCATCTTCCAGTAATGGAACAGCATCTGCGCATTGGCGGCACTGATGAGCCGGACTTGCGCCTGCTCTATTTCTGACCCGATGGCATTGACAAAAGCCTCGAAACTTCTTTTCTCTATGTTGTTGTCGTTGTTGCTCATTGTTGTATGTTTTGAAAGTTACAAAGGTAAGCCCAATAACAGGCATTTCATGAAACTTGCTGATTGTTTTTACAGTTGGTTGAATTTATTCATTGCATTTGCCTTGATGTCATCTGCTATGTCAATATAAGGTTTCATAGCCTTGTAGTCGCTATGCCCCGTCCATTTCATGACTACCTGTGCTGGGATACCGAGAGCCAAGGCGTTACAAATGAATGTCCTTCGTCCGGCGTGAGTGCTTAACAGTGCGTATTTGGGTGTCACTTCATCTATACGCTCATTTCCTTTATAATATGTTTCCCTTACAGGCTCGTTGATTTCAGCAAGCTCGCCCAACTCTTTCAGATAATCATTCATTTTCTGATTGCTGATGACTGGCAGTGCCATGTTGTTCTCAAAGTGAATGTCCTTGTATTTTTCAAGTATGGCTTTGCTGTATTTGTTCAGTTCAATGTTCAGGCTGTCTGCCGTTTTGACGGTAGTAACTTCTATGTGGTCGGATTTGACATCACTTCGCTTCAAGTTACGGACATCTGAATACCTTAGACTTGTGAAACAACAGAACAGGAAAACATCCCTGACACGTTCCAGATATTGTTTGTCTTTGGGTATCTGATAGTCTTTCAGTCTATTCAATTCGTCCCATGTCAGAAAGATTACTTTCTTTGAGGTGGTTTTCAATTTCGGCTTGAATGTATCAAATGCAATGTTTTGATTATATCCTTTCTTGAAACTCCATCGCAGGAACCATTTGAGGAATCCCATCTGTTTGCTGATGGTACTGTTTCTCATGTCTTTCTTGTCACGCAAGAAGTTTACATACTCGTTTAGTCCGAACTCATCGAAATACTCAAAAGTCACATCTTCTTTGAACTCTTTCAGGCGATTTTTTACGGCTGCAAATTTTTCGTATGTGGATTCTGTCCAGTTGTTCTGATTACCACATTCCTTAACAAACTCATCAAATACCTCCCAAAAACTTATTTTAGTATCTTCTTGTTGCTCCTCGCTGCCATTTTTCATTCGCAGATTGAATGCTTCTTTCAACTGTTGGGTGGTCGGCATGGTTTCCTGTACCTCAAATTCTTTGAACACGTTTTGAATTTCAGCATAGTATCTTAGCAAATCAGCATTGATTTCAGATGCGCTTTGCTTTAATTTATTGGTACATCCGTTCTTTACACGCTGCTTGTCGGTATCCCACTTGGCTATATCAATGCGGTAGCCGGTTGTAAACTCGATGCGATGGCTTGCGTATATGACACGCATACGGATGGGTACGTTCTCCACGATTGGAACGCCGTTCTTTTTGCGGCTTTCAGGTGCAAAAATGATGTTTCGTTTGATGTTCATGACTGGGTGTATTTGAAATTCTGCACCCAAATATACACCCAAAAATTGAAATAGCGAGCGATATTCGATAATATTTAGATTTAATTATGATTGTAATAAGCTGGTTATTAATAGACATTTGCGATTATGTGATATTTTGAGATAGTACAGGTTCGAGAGCCTGCGCCACCAGTACGAGTCGCTCAAGAGCCAGCTCAACCCCCACATGCTCTTCAACTCGCTCAACACGCTCCAGTCGCTGATCCGCGAGTCGCCGCCCAAGGCGCTCGACTACACGCAGGAGCTGTCGCAGGTGCTGCGCTACACGCTGCGCGACAACGACCGGCAGAGCGTGACCCTTGCCGAAGAGATGCAGTTCGCCCAGGCCTACATCTACCTGATGAAGATGCGCTACGAGGAGAACCTCGTTTTCCGCATCGCCATCGACGAGCGGATGAACGGGCTGCTCCTGCCGCCGATGTCGGTGCAGCTGCTCATCGAGAACGCCATCAAGCACAACGAAATCAGCAACCGCAACCCGCTGACGATCACCATCCGCACGGAGCAGGAAGCGCTGCTCGTCTGCAACCCCATCCAGCCCAAGAGGGTGGCCCCGGCCGGTCCGGGCATCGGCCTGGACAACCTGGCCAAGCGCTACCGGCTGCTGTGGCAGGACGAAATCGGCATCACGGCCGGGAAGGGCATGTTCTGCGTCCGTCTACCGCTGCATCAACCCGAATCCGAAAAAGCGTCATGAAAGCACTGATTATTGAGGACGAAAAGGCCGCTGTCCGCAACCTGGAGGCCCTGCTCGGGGAGGTGGCACCCGGCACGAAGATCATCTGCACGCTGGACAGCATCACCGACAGCGTCGCCTGGTTCGAGGCCAATCCGGCGCCCGATGTCGTATTCATGGACATCCATCTGGCCGACGGCTCGGCATTCGAGATCTTTGAACATGTACGGATCGAGTGCCCCGTCATCTTCACCACCGCCTACGACGAATATGCGCTCAAGGCCTTCAAGGTCAACAGCATCGACTACCTGCTCAAACCGATCGGCGCAGCCGACCTGCGCCGGGCGCTCGACAAGCTGGAGGGGCTGCGGCACACGGCCCCGACGCAGGAGTCGCTGTCCGCGCTGATCGGCCAGCTGCAGCGGCGCGAACACTACAAGACCCATTTTCTGGTCCCCTTCAAGGGGGACAAACTGCTGCCGCTGGCCGTCGAGCAAGTGCAGTACTTCTGCATCGCGGACGGGGTCACCAAGGCCGTGGTCAGCGATCGGGAACGGTACACCATACCCTGCACGCTCGACGAACTCGCCGACAGCCTCGATCCCGAATGCTTCTTCCGCGTCAACCGGCAGTATCTCATTGCGCGCGGCGCCGTGCAGGACATCGACCTGTGGTTCAACAACCGGCTGGCCATCAATCTCAAGGTTCCGACCGACGGGAAGGTGCTGGTCAGCAAGCTCCGCGTCAACGAATTCAAGAGCTGGTTCGCAGGCCGGTAATCCTGCGGCCACCGCGCAGTGAGGAGATCCGCCCGACGGCCTGGATGCAGCCCGGAACGTCAAAGGTATACTTCGCACGATTTCCGCTCCGAGCAGGCCTTTTTGAGCAGACGACCGACCAGCGCGAGCAGCAGTCCGTTGACTCGCCGGGCCTTGTGGGGACAAACCGCCACACACCGCATGCAGGAAATGCAAACCTTTTTGTCCACACGGGTCGGGTCTGCGGGATCAATCGCTCCGACGGGACATTTCGCTGCACACACGCCACACTGCACGCAGGATCGCGTGGCTTTGGGTATCAGACCGGTCCCCGCAGCCTTGCGATAAGGTCGGTGGCCCGGGATTTTCGGCTCGCTGTCGTCCGCGTCGTCGATCTTTCGGCGAATACGCACGGCAAAGTTCCGCAAAACCGCTTCGTCCGCCGCATCGGGACGCCCCGCGCCGTACTGACGGACGATCGAATGTTCGGCCACGGCAGCCACGGCAGCCACGACCCTGAATCCGGCCCGGGTGGCCGTATCCCGCAACTCCGCCAGCGTGTCCTCATAGGCCCGGTTTCCGTAGACACAGACCAGAATGGCACGGGCTCCGTTACCGCACAGCATCTCCAGACGTGTTGCGGCGACGGCAGGGACCCGTCCGCTGTAGGAGGGTACGGCAATCAGCGCCACATCCCCGTCAGTCAGCTTCACGCTGCGGAAATCGACATCGCGCGCCGTCAAATCGACCGGAACAATCTCATTTGCCAATGCCTGGCTCAAGATCTCAGCCACACGCCTTGTCCCGCCCGTCGGGCTGAAACAGATTTCATGAATTTTCACTGGTATCCGAATTTTAGATGTAAACAATGACCTTTCCCCGGATCGGACCATCGGCCACAAGCCGCAGGGCGTCGTTGATCCGATCCAGCGAGAAACGGTGCGGGTCAATGGCCGGAGTGATATGGTGGCGTTCGACGATCTGCGTAATCCGGTCGAGCTGTGCTCCGTCGGCATGCACGAACATAAACCGGTACTCCTTGCCCTGCCGGCGGGCTGCCCGGTCGTATTTCATCCCGGCCAGCGAGAAAAGCACCCGCTTGTACCACGGAAAACCGCTTCGCCGGGCAAACTCCCCGTTGGGAGCGGTCCGCAGGCTCAACAGACGTCCTCCCGGTTTCAGCACCGAGAGTTCGTGCTCGAACTCTCCGGCGCCCAGCGTGTCGATGACCAGATCGATCCCCGAGAGCTTCTCCCAATAGTTCTCCCGGCGATAGTCCATGTAACGCTCGACGCCCATGGCGAGAAACCGTTCGCGGGCCCGGTCGTTACCCGTCACCAGCACGCGAAGTCCCAGAGCCCGGGCAATCGGCACGGCCATCTGTCCGAAACTGCCCGATCCGCCGGGGATGAGCAGCGTCTGCCCCGGATGCGCCTCCAGCACCTCGACCAACCCCTGCCAGGCTGTCAGGCCCGTCAGCGGAACAGCGGCCGCCACATCGAACGCATACCCGGCAGGCATCTTCGCCAAAGCGGCCTCCTCCACGGCGACGTACTCGGCAAAGGCACCGATCCGCTCCAGCGGCAACCGCGTATAGACGGCGTCTCCCGGCCGGAACTTTCCGACCTTGCTCCCGACCCGCTCGACGACGCCCGAGCACTCGTTGCCCAGCGTCTGCGGCAGCCGGTAATCCTGAATAAGCCGGACGCTTCCCGCGACGAGGAGCAACTCCAGCGGATTGACGGCCGCCGCGCGCACCTTCACCAGCACCTCGTTCGCAGCCGGTTCCGGAACGGGAATCTCCCGGACAACGAGCCGGCCGGCTTTCGCATATCGATCCAATTGTGCAGCTTTCATGCTTTCAACCGTTTGTTTTCGTTTTTCGACGCATGGGCCCGCCGGCGATCCCGCATGACGGCATCCCGATTCTCCATGGCCCAGGCGAGCAGTTCTTCGAGAATCGGACGCAGCGTCTCGCCCCGCGCGTTAAGCGCATACTCCACCCGGGGCGGAACCTCGGCATAGAGCGTGCGCGAGACATAACCATCCTCTTCGAGCGTGCGCAGGGTCATGGCCAGCATCTTCTGCAAGATGTCGGGCATGGCCTGCTTCAACTCCGAGAAGCGCAGCTTCCCCTGCTCCGAGCGCTCCAGCAGGCAGAGAACCAGCAGGGCCCACTTGTCACAGATTCTCGCCAGGATGTTTCTCACGGGGCAGCCGGGAAACATGGCATCTTCGACAATCGTTCTTTTCATCGGTACATTCCCCTTTCTTTTCGGACGGATCGGCGCATCTCCCCCTCACCGTCACCATGCCGGCACAAAAACACATAAATCTCTTTTTTATACCAAATATATTTTATAAACAAATACACGGAGACAAAAACCGGACCTTTTGAAAAGGTCCGGTTCCGGGAAACGGCCATCACGGCAGGTGCCGCCGCGACGGGCAGCTATTCGAGACGTCCGGTGGCGCGTAGATACTCTGTCCTGTAGATCTGATACTGCGTCGCGGCCTCGATCCGGTTGCTGGCGGCCTGCTGCCACTGCGACTGGGCATCCAGCAGGTCGGTCAGCGGAGCCATCTGCGCCGCATGGCGGTTGCGCATCACGCGCAGGTTCTCCTCGGCCTGCCGCAGCGCCAGCTCGGCGGTCTGAATCATCCGGTAGCCGTCCTCGACGTTGCGGATCGCCTGCTCGACCTCGAGCGACATCAGGCGCGTGTTTTTCTGCAGATCGAGCTGTGCGTTACGCAGTTCGTAACGCGCCTTGCGCACCTTCTTGCGCCCCTCGCCCCAGTGGAATATCGGAATCTTCACGGCCAGCATCGCCAGTCCCAGTCCGTCGCGGAACTCCTGCGTATAGGGAACGTAGTTGCCGCCGCCGGCATCGACCATGCTGTTGAGTTTGATGTTTCCGTAATAGGTGTACCCCAGCGAGAGCCCCGCCGCGGGGAGCATCGCCGAACGGGCATCGCGGATCTGCTGCTCGCCGACGGCCACCTGCTGCTCGAGCATCCGCAGTTCGGGCCGCGCCTCCAGATCGGCGGTCAGCTCGCCCGGAGCCGCCGCCCGCAAGAGCGTGTCGGTCGGCACGGGCCGCACGTCGCTCTCCTCGCCGATCACGCGGCACAGCGACATGCGGCACAGGTCGGCGCCGTTGCGGGCCTTCTGAAGCTGGTAGCGGATTTCGCTGCGCTTGGCCTCGACGCGCAGCCGGTCGTTCTCGATGGCCATGCCCGCCCCGACGGCCGCAGAGGTCTGGTCGTAGAGCGTATCCATCTGCGCGGCGTAGCTCTCGAGCATGCGCACCTTGCCGTCGACGGCCACCAGCGACCAATAGGCGTTGTCGGCCTCGACCAGGGCATCCATGCGCGTCATGCGCCGCTGCTCCTCGGCCGCCTCCTCACCGATGCGGGCCATGCGGCGCGCCGCCGCGATCTTGCCGCCGGTGTAGATCGGCTGCGTGAGGGTGAGCCCCGCCATGTAGGTGCCGCGCATGCGCAGCTCCATGCCCATCATGTCGATGTCGGGCAGGACATAGGCCCCCGTCGCCGAGCCTTCGATCTTCGGAAGGGCCGCCACCGAGGCGATCTGACGGTCGAGACGCGCCTGCTCGAGGCGATTGTCGGCCTGACGGAGCTTCTCGCTGTGGGCCAGGGCTCGCTCGCGGCACTCGGCGAGCGACAGCGGCAGCAGCTGCTGGGCCCGGACAGCAGCGCCCGACAGCAGCACGGCCGCCAGCACCGCACATCTGTTTCTGATATTCATGACTTATGCGTTTTGAGGTTTGCGAATCCGGAACATCGCCGCGTAGAAGAGCGGCAGCAGAATGAGCGTGATGATCGTGCCGACGGTAAGACCGCCCATGATCGTCAGGGCCATCGACCCGTACATCGGGTCGCCGACCAGGGGGATCATGCCGACGATGGTCGTCAGCGAGGCCATCAGCACGGGCCGCACGCGCGAGACGGTCGCCTCGACGACGGCCGTATAGGGAGGCCGGTGCTCCTCGGTCTGCAGGCGGTTGATCTCGTCGACGAGTACGATGGCGTTCTTGACCATCATGCCGATCAGGCCCATCATGCCGATGATGGCCATGAAGGTCATGGGCTGCCCCGTCAGCAGCAGCGACGGAGTGATGCCGCAGAAGACGAAGGGGAAGCACAGCAGAATGAGCAGCACCTTGCGCCAGCTGTTGAACAGCGCCAGCAGGATGGCCAGAATCAGGAAGATCGTCAGCGGCAGGTACTTCATCAGGTTGCCGATCGCCTCGCCCTGCAGTTCGCCCTCGCCGACCCAGCGCATCGTATAGCCGTCGGGCAGCGCGATGGACTCGATTTCGGGACGGATCCCGGCCACGACCCGGGCCGGCGTCGCCGCGTCGCAGTCGGGATTCGGGTCGCATTCGGCCTCGATCACCCGCCGGCCGTTCATCCGCAGCACGACATCCTCGTCCCAGTCGAGGCGGATGTCGCGCACGGCATTGCCCAGCGGCATGGCGCGGAACATGCGGTCCTGCAGCTCGCTCATCGCCCGGCCGCCCGTCAGCACGCCCCGCAGCTCCTCGTCGGTCAGCCGCAGGTTCATCATGCTCCAGACGGGAATCTCGTCGAGGTTGCGGATGCGGCTGCCGTCGTCGTTGCGCACCTGAAGGTTCAGCGTCACCATGCGCTCCTGGTCGTTCAGCACGCCGACCGGCATGCCGTCCGTGGCCGCCAGCAGGGCGTTGGCCACATCCCCGCGGCCGATTCCCGCACGCAGGGCATCCCGCTGGTTGAATTCCGCCACGAGCGCCTTGCCCTTCGGCTTCCAGTTGTTCTGCACCGAATAGGGGTCGACGTAGGGACAGCGGCGCATGACGGCCTCGGCCTGAGCGCTCAACGCACGCAGCACGGCCGGATCGGGACCCGCGAACTCCACCTCGACGGTGTGCGACGTCGAGATCGAGAAGTTGTACTTGCGGATGCGGACGTAGGCCTCGGGGAACTCCTCGCGCAGCTGCCGGCGGACCGAGGGGATCACCTCCAGCACGGTCCGGTAGTCGGGGCAGTCGACGATCAGCTCGCCGTAGCAGTCGCCGCCCGAGGTCATCGGACGCACCAGGCAGTAGTGGGCCGGGGCGCTGCCCTGGCTGACGGCCACGCGCTCGACACCCGGATGGAGCTGCACGCTGTCGCTCATGGCGAGCAGGCGGTCACGCACCCGGTCGGCATCCGTGGCCGAGGGGAAGAAGCACTCGACGACGAACTGCTTGTAGTCGAAATCGGGGAAGAAGAGGTTCTTCACGCGCGTCATGCCGAAGATCGAAAGCCCCAGCACGGCGAAGGCCACGACGATCGTCGCCCGCTTGTAACCGATCAGGAAGGAGATCGCCCGACGCACGAAGCGGTGGACCGGCGAGTTCATCACGACCGGTTCCTGCGCTCCGGCCTGCCGCTTTTCGCGGGCCGGGAGCCACGACTTGGCGCAGACGGGCACCTGGACGAGCGCCAGCACCCAGCTGGCCAGCAGGCTCACGCACAGCACCAGAAAGAGGTCGCCGGCGTATTCGCCCGCCGAGTCGGGCGAGAGGTAGATGCCCAGGAAGGTCGAGGCGGCGATGACGGTCGCCCCGAGCAGCGGCAGGGCCGTATTGCGGCCGATGCGGTAGAGGTATGTTTTCGGCATGAAGCCCCGCTTCCTGTCGATCAGGATGCCGTCCATGATGACCACGGCGTTGTCGACCAGCATGCCCATCGCCACGATGAAGGCACCGAGCGAGATGCGTTGCAGCGTCGTGCCGCACACGAGCAGGATCGGGAACGAGACGGCCACCGTCAGCACCAGTCCGAAGCCGATGATCAGACCGCTGCGGAAGCCCATCGTGAAGACCAGCACGAGGATGACGATCACGACCGACTCGAGCAGGTTCCACATGAACGACGAGATGGCCTCCGAGACCTTGTCGGGCTGGAAGAAGATCTTCTCGGTGTGGAAGCCGGCCGGGAGCTGCCGCATGGCCTCCGCGAGCCGCGCGTCGACCGCCTTGCCCACGTCCGGCACGATGGCCGAGGATTCCATGGCAATGCAGAGAGCCAGCGCCGGGCGGCCGTCGACGAAGAAGCCGTTGCGCTGCGGCGTGGCATAATCCCGTTCGACGCGGGCCACATCGCCGAGGCGCAGCTGGCGGCCGTCCATCGTGCGGATCTCCAGGTCGCGGATCTCCTCCACGTCGTCGACCGCCGAATCGACATAGAGGGCGATGCGCTCGCCGTCGTTCGGATACATCCCCGCATTGACCGTCTTGCCCGCCTGTTGCAGCGCCGAGATGATCTGTGTCGGGATCACGCCGTTGCGGGCGATCTGCTCCTTCGAGAGGATGATGTTGATCACCTCGTCGCGGTTGCCGGCGATGTTGATCCGCTTGACACCCTTCACGTCCAGGAGCTCGCGCCGCAGGTATTTGGCGTAGCGGTACATCTCCGGGTAGTCGTAGCCGTCGGCCGTCAGGGCGTAGAAGATGCCGTAGACATCCATCATGTCGTCGATGACCACCGGATCATAACACCCCTCGGGCAGGCGCGCCGCGGCGTCGCTCACCTTGCGGCGCAGCAGGTCGAAGTGCTGCTCCAGATCGCGGTTCAGCACCGTCATCTGGAACTCGACGGTCACGATCGCCGAGCCGTTGCGGCACTCGCTCTTCACCTTCTTGACGTTGGGCAGCGCGCGCAGCTCGTCCTCCATCAGCTGGGCCGCCTTCAGCTCCACCTCGTGGGCGCTCGCGCCGGGATACGGGATCACGACCATCGCCTGCTTGACCGCCACGGCCGGATCCTCGAGCTTGGGCATGTAGAGGAACGAGAGCACGCCCGCCACGAGGATCGCCCCCATGAGCGACCAGAACAGCACCGGCCGCCGCATGAAAAATTCGGTCATTCGCATCTTCATCACAGCAGCCCTCCCACATTCGTTTGACTCGGTGCGGCCACCACGCGGACCTTCTCACCTTGCTCGAGTGCCGAGACGCCGGCCCGCACGATCCGCTCGCTGCCGTCGAGCCCTCCGACAACGACGGCCCGTCCTTCGGCATCGGTGTTGTCGAGCACGACGCTCCGGCGATGCACCGTGGAATCGGCTCCGAGGACCCACACGGAGGGAGTATTCCCTTCCAGGAAGAGGGCCCCGAGCGGCAGGCCGAAGCCCCGACGGCCCGCCGTATCGGCCAGCGTGATCCGCACCTCGACGTTCATGCCGGCCGTCAGCTGCCGGTCGGGCCGGGAGGCGAAGGCCAGCGTCAGGTGGTAGAGCTGGTTGCCGTCGGCCTTGGGCGGCAGCCCCGCAAGCCGCAGCGGCATTTCATCCCCGAGGTCCGCCGCCCGGCAGGCAAAACGGATGAAACGGTCGCGCCGGAGGTATTCGACGGCCGGGATGTCGACCTCGACCTCCATGCGCGAGACGTCCAGCAGCGTCACGAGCGCCGTTCCGGCATCGACCATCTCCGCCGGCGAGAAGTTCACCGCCTCAACATAGCCGTCGGTCGGGGCATAGAGCTTCGTGTAGTCGAGTTTGTTGCGGTTGACCTGCAACTGGACGCCCAGCTGCCGCAGTCCGGCACTCGCCTTCTCGTAATCGTTGGCCGAGACGCTCTGCCGCTCGAAGAGCTGCTTCGTGCGCGCCACCTCATCCTTGAGCTGGTCGTACTGGATCTGCAGCGCCTCGACCGCCAGCCGGTAGTCGGCATCGTCCAGTTCGGCCAGCAGCTGCCCCTTGCGCACGTAGTCGCCCTCGGCGACATGGATGCGGGCGATCTGCCCGGCAGTCTTGAATCCCAGGCTCACCTCGTTGGCCGCCTTCACAACACCCGAAAAGGTGCGCGTCGTTTCTCCGCCCAGCGCCACGGGCTGCGTCACAGAGACGCTCCGCACGAAGGGCGCCTCCGCCCGTCCGCCCGAACAGGCGCTCAACACGATCGCCCCCAGAGCGATCCACCATCGGTTTGTTTTCATCATCGCTATCATCGTTTTTTTGAGTTGTCACGCCGGCAAAGTTCCCGTTTTTTCCGTAAAGCCTTTTGTTGCATGTTGTGGATCTATTGTCCTAAAAGATGGTAAAACACGCTTTTTGAAGATAAAACGCCCCAATTTATTGTTTGAATAAGTATATTTGCCAACAAAAAACGACATACCGATGTCCGACTCAAAGATCTTCAATGCCCTCAACATAGCAGCCATTCAATTCAATGAGCGGGCCTGCGTCTTTGACAACAAAATCATCCTCGCCGACAATTCCGACGACGGGGACCGGCCACATGATCTGACGACCGACCCGACGATGCTGCCCTTTCTCTCGGCTCCGTATCCATTCAAGATTCAATTTTCGATCATCGAACTGTGTCTGGCAGGCTCGATGCGCGTCCGCATGAATCTGAACGAATACGAACTGCACCGCAATACCTTGATGATTGTAACTCCGGGAGCAATCTGTCAATGTCTGGAGGTGTCGCCCGACTGCCGGATCGCCATCATCGCCGTATCCAACGACTACGTCATTGCGGAAGAGAACTCCGAAGGGGCGCTTATCATCCGCAAGTTTCTCGCACGGCAATCGCTGCTCGAACTCTCCGATGCGCAAACGGCGGAGATTTTAGCCATCTACCGGGCGTTGCGCGACAAGCTCCGGCAGCCAGACTTCCGTTTCAAGCACCATATTCTGAAGGGCTATCTGCAGGTGCTCTACGGTGATATATGCCAACTGATGGCGCCCCGGGTCGAGGAGCTGGACCACCGGCAAGGCTCGCGCAAAAAGCAGATTTTCGACCGCTTTCTCGAAGAGCTGCGGCAGCACTACGCCACCGAGCGCAGCGTCGGGTTCTACGCCGACCGGCTCTGCCTGACACCGAAATACCTCTCGCAGGTGATCCATGCCGTCAGCGGGCGCCACGCCGGGGAGTGGATCCGCGACTACGTGATTCTCGAGGCCAAGGCCCTGCTCAAAAGCGGGCAATATACGGTACAGCAGGTCTCCGACATGCTGAATTTCGCCAACCAGTCCTTCTTCGGCGTCTACTTCAAGAAGGCGGTCGGCTGCTCGCCGACCGCCTACAGGGAGTCGTAGGAAGCCCCGCCCTGCCAGGCCGTGCCAGGCCGTGCCAGGCCGTGCCAGGCCCTGCCAAGCCCCGACGCACGGTCCGCACGCCGCCTGACCCGGCCGCACAAGCTGCCGGAGTATGGATACACGCCATCCGAGGCCGATGCATGTCTTTATCCGGAAAGAGGAGATCGAACCTTGCTCTTTCTTCTCCCCGATGCCCCATATCCCCACATGAAGGTCCAACTCCTCTTTTTTCGTTTGTCTGCATAATTCTCCGTATTTTTTCCTACCTTTGTTAAATCAGCCGCCAGGAGTATCCGAATGCCTACCTGCCCTGGACCGAGGCGGAGGATCTGGAGTTGACGCGCATGTGGTGCGAAGGGGCTACGGAGGAGAAGCTGTCCGCACATTTCCGGCGCAAGCCCGGTGCCATCCGTTCCCGCATCGGAAAACTCGATCTGGAGCGGCTTTATGGCAAGCACAGACCATTTTGAAAAAAACTCATAGAAATTCCAAAACATGAAGACCATCTTTATTACCGGAGGTTCGACCGGAATCGGAGCCGCCTCCGTGCGAAAATTCATCGCCGAGGGCTGGAACGTCGGCTTTATGGATATCAACACGCAGGCGGCCCATGCGCTTGCGGACGAACTGAACAGCCCCGAGCGGCTGCTCTTCATCGAAGGCAATACCCGCACGCGGAGCGACATCCGCCGCGCGGTCGAGGCTACCGTCGCACGGTTCGGTTCGCTGAACAGCGTCTTTGCCAATGCGGGTATTCACCGTTGCAACACGATTCTCGACATCGCCGACGAGGAGCTCGACCTGATGATCCAGACGAATATCTACGGCACGGTCAACACCCTGCGGGAGGCCATACCGCCGATCATCGAGGCGGGAGGCGGCTCGATTGTCATCAACGCTTCGGACCAGTGGTTCGTGGGCAAGCCCCACAGCTTCGCCTACGGACTGACCAAGGGAGCTCTCGGGCAGATCACCCGCAGCCTGGCCATCGACCTGGGTCCGCAGAATATCCGCGTCAACGCCGTCTGTGCCGGTACGATCCGCACACCGCTGGTCGACAATCTGTTCGTAAAGTTTGCCGAGGAGAACCATTGCAGCGTCGAGGAGTATTGGCGCAAGGAGAATGCGCTCTACATGCGCGGCAGCGCCGGCCGTCCGGAAGAGGTGGCCGAAGTGGTCTACTTCCTCGCTTCGGATGCCTCGAGTTTCTGCACCGGCTCCCACTACCTGGTGGACGGAGGTCTGGTGGCCGGTTGACCGTTTCCTCTGTCCGAAACATGACAGCAGTTCCGCATGAAGCGTTTTTCTCGCTTTATGCGGGACTTGCCATAGCAGGACGCTTCACTTTGCCGGTCGCAACAGGCTACTGTTCGACCAAGAGATGCAGGTTCAGTTCAGCGGATCGCCTGTTATCCGTCCTGTTCAGCACGAATGAATCCAGCACCTTGTATCCTTTGCCCGTTGCCGGATGAGCCATCAGGAAGCCGACGGTTACCTCTATCGACTCCAGCGTATCCCCGAGTTTCCGGGAAAAATCCGCAAGGTCGGCTTCCATGCGGACTGTTTCCATCGATTCGACCGGGAATGCGGAGTAAAATGGCTCTCCGACCGCCTGAAACGGATATGTCCAGGTCGCAACAATCCCCGAGCGGTCCCGGAAATCGACCTTGATTCCCATACTCCCGGTCTCGGCCAACAGGGGCGAACTTGACCACCACACCTTATCCTCAAACCGGTTTGTCAGCAGCAAGGTCAACTTGCTGAAATGCCCGTCGACTGTTATGATGGCGTGGATCTTATCATCGGCAAGCGGAATCGACTCCATGAGACAGCAACAGGGGATCGGCTCGTCCCAGGAGGCATAGTACGTCCCGTTTCTCAGCATCCGGTCAAGAGTCTCATAATCGGCCGCCGTCCATCGCTGCAACATCATTTCGGTCGGGTAAAAGGAAACACATTCGATCTGTCCGGAGGGCGATAAAATCAAGCCCATCACCAGGTGACGAATTCCGCGCAACTTCTCTTCGGGCACGACCGAAAGAATCGCATTCCGAATCCGATCCTCGGCTTCCGCAGTGCGTACCGCATGAACAGCGTCACAGTTGAACCGTGTTACGGCCTGTTTGTCATAGGGGCTCTCTTCCAGCTGTCTGATGCAATCCTCCCGGGAAGAGGCTTCGCCCGCCCGGGTGACCGTCACCACCATGGGCATATTGTTGTCAGCAACAGTCCTCGGTCGAAAAACGACCACGGCATCCCCGAGCGTATCGCATCTTGCTTCGGGCTGCGAATACCCCGGCAGATACACAAGCATCAGGCAGATTATCAGGAGAAACAATCTGATCGGGCGATCCGTCCGGGCAAACAGAAAGCCGCAGAACGGGAACAAGCGCGCAGGAACCGCATTTTTCATGTCGTCCAATTTTGACTATTACAAACTTTACATGCTTTCGGCCTGCCCCGAAAATGACACGACGGAAGGCCTTGCTTTTCTATCAGATGATTCAAAGATAGAAATTTCACAAGGTCTCCGGCAGAAAAGAAGAAAAAAACGAGACGGTTGCTGTAACCATCTCGTTTTACTTATGTCGCGACCTCATCGTTTCGGTCGCTGCCGACCCGCTCTTCGTCGGCTTCTGGCGGTGCGTAGGGGACTCGAACCCCTGACCCCGTGCGTGACAGGCACGTATTCTAACCAGCTGAACTAACGCACCGTTTTTCGGTATTGCGAGTGCAAAGATAGTATAAATTTTTGAAACAGCAAGGCTTTTCACCCTTTTTTGAAGAAAGAAAATTGCACGCTGCCGTAACTTCTTAATTGCCAAAACTCCGCGCAGGAGGAAAAATCCATCTTCTTCGAGTGCTCGAAGATGAGCATGCCGCCCGGACGTAGCAGATCGCCCTTCAGCACCAGATCAACGACCGCCTCGCTTCCCTCCAGATCGTAGGGTGCATCCGAAAAGACAATGTCGAACTGTTTGGTGCAGTTCTTCAGGTAGAGAAAGACATTCGCCTTGACCGCATGGAGCTGTTCGATGCCGAGCTGCGCCGCGGTCTGCCGGATGAAATTGTAGTGCACCGGGTTGATCTCCACCGACGTGACGCTCCGGGCCCCCCGCGAGGCGAACTCGTAGCTGATCGAACCCGTCCCGGCAAAGAGGTCCAGCACGTCGCACTCCTCGAAAGCGACCAGGTTGCCCAACACGTTGAAGAGGTTCTCCTTGGCGAAGTCCGTCGTCGGACGGGCCCGCAGGTTGCGGGGCGGATTGATCACCCGGCCCTTGTATCTGCCGCTGACTATTCGCATGTTGCCTCGCTGAAAAGGGACCCCAGCAGCTTCATGAGGGCCCGGGGATCGTCCCCTGCGGCCCGCAGCGCGTAGTGCTTGAGCTCAAAGCTGCCGGAGAGCCGTTCGATAAAATAGAGGACGTCGGCCTCGTCGGGCGCGGGAATCACCTCGGCGAGCTGCAACGCCGGATCGCAGACCCGGACATAGAAAAGTCCGGAGCGGAGGCAGAGCCACACGACGGGCGTTGTCGTCGCCACGGCATGCAGCAGCGGCGACGTATAGAAGAGCCGCTCGCCGAAGCGCTCCGTCACGGGCTGCAGCGCCGCTGCCGGAACGGCCATCAGGGCGACGGTCTCCTGTGCCGGATCGCTGCACACGACGCACTCGTCGCCCGAGGGAGCCATGCCGTTTGCCGCAAGCAGTTCGGCCCCGCGCTCCTCGTCGAAGAGCTCCGCCGGCACCAGCATCGTTTTGGGAGTCAGCAGCTCGACCTCCACGGGCTCCTCCCCCGCCGCCGCAGGGAGCGGGGTGGAAAAAGAGTGTCCATCCAACGCGAGCTGAATGGACACCTTATGGATCGGATTCGGAGTCTTACTCCCAGTTGCCTGCTTCATTGTTGGCAGCATCCATCGAACCGAACTTCACGCCGGGGTAGCGGTTAAAGTTGTTCACCTCGTCGTCGATCAGGTTGATGATGTCCTGACGGAAAGCAACCGTGTCGAGGAAGAGCTTGTAGGGAGCGCGGCACTCGACGATGGGCACCGTCACACCCGAAGCCGTCGTGAAGCCGGCCTCCAGGATGAACTGCGCCTTGTCATCGGTTCCGGGGATGAAGCGGAACTGCTCAACATCGGCTGCCGTGAGCTTCTTGGGCGAGAAGATCGTATCGATGACCGCCACGGTGAACTGCTCGACATTCTTTCTACCCGACTTCTTCAGCATGGCCATGGCCACCGAATCGTCCTCGTCGACGATCTTGCGCTCGAGTACCAGCGAATCATTCAGCACGAACGAAACCAGGGTATCGAAGCTGCCGGTAAAGCGCTGATACTTGGTTCTGAAGGCGCGCTCGGCGGTACGGATGTCCTTGATCCGATCGATAACCAGCGCCTTTTTGTCCTTCAGCTCCTGTTCAAAACGGATAGGAGTCGAGATCTGATCGTAGATGATGTAGACCAATCCTACGATGACTACAGCAAGAATGATTTGGATGAGTTTTTTCATTTTATTAATTAATATTTGTTGTTATTTTTGTGCTGACTAAATCCGACACGATGTTTAGTACACGTATTGCGACCCAAATTTACGCCAAAATTTGTTTTGAAACAACCCCTGGGCAAAAAAAAATCATAGAAAAATTGTCCGAATACATCGCCGACGACGATTTTTCCCGGATTTTCGTCCTGAACGGATACGCCGGAACGGGCAAAACGACCCTGATCGCGGCACTGGTCGGAGCGCTCAAGGAGCTGGGGATCAAGCCCGTGCTGCTGGCCCCGACGGGTCGTGCGGCCAAGGTGCTGGCGCAATACGCCCACGAGAAGGCTCTCACGATCCACAAGCGCATTTACCGCCAGCGCACGAATGCCGACTACGAGTCGAAGTTCTCGCTCAATATCAACCCCGAGCGCGATGCGGTCTTCATCGTCGACGAGGCCTCGATGCTCTCCGACGGAGCCTCCGACGGCGCGCTCTTCGGCAGCGGATCGCTGCTGCAGGACCTCGTGCAGTATGTCCGCAGCGGCCGTGCCTGCCGCCTCATCCTGGTCGGCGACAGCGCCCAGCTGCCGCCCGTGGGGGCGGATTTCAGCCCGGCGCTCGACGAAGCGACCATGCGCACGTATGGCGACGTGGTCTACGGCACGATGGACGAGGTCGTGCGGCAGGAGGCGCAGTCGGGCATTCTGTTCAACGCCACGCTCGTGCGTTGCATGCTCGAACGGGGCATCCACGAGATTCCGCACTTCGAGATGGGGTTCGCGGACTTCGAGGCGGTCGAGGGCGGCGACTTTCTCGAGAAGCTCCAGGAGTGCTACGACCGCTACGGACGCGACGAGACGATCGTCATCACGCGCTCGAACAAGCGCGCCAACCGCTACAACGAGGGCATCCGCCGCAACGTGCTCTGCGCCGAAGAGGAGATCGAGAGCGGCGACATGCTCATGGTCGTGAAGAACAACTACTACTACCCGGAGCACACCGAAGGGTGCCCGATGAACTTCATCGCCAACGGCGACATCGCCCGCCTGAAGCGGCTGCGGCGCTTCGAGGAGTTCTACGGCTTCCGCTTCGCCAATGCCGTGCTGGAGTTTCCGGACTACGACGATGCGGAGCTCGAATGCAGGATCCTGCTCGACACGATCGCATCGGAATCGCCGTCGCTCACGCGCGAGGAGTCCTCGCGGCTCTTCTACGAGGTCGAGAAGGACTACCTCGACATCCGGAGCCGCATCAAGCGCTACAAGGAGATCCGCGAGAACCCCCATTTCAACGCCGTGCAGGTGAAATTCTCCTACGCCGTGACATGCCACAAGGCCCAGGGCGGACAGTGGCGCGCGGTCTTCGTGGACCGCTGCCTGTTCGGCGACGAGCCGATGACGCGCGACATGCTCCGCTGGCTCTATACGGCGCTGACGCGCGCCACCGAGCGGCTCTATCTGGTCAATTTCGACAAGGCCTTTTACGAATAGTATTAAAATATGGAGAGCGAACGACACCCGCTCCGGCCCTTTCTGCCGGAGAACGCCCGGCTGCTGATGCTGGGCAGCTTCCCGCCGCAGCGCAAGCGCTGGTCGATGGAGTTCTTCTACCCCAACCTCCAGAACGACATGTGGCGCATCGTGGGGCTGCTGGCCACGGGCGACAAGACCCATTTCCTCACGGCGGACGGCCGCCGCTTCGACCGGCCGCGCATCGAGGCCTTCTGCCGCGAACGGGGCATCGCGCTCTACGACACGGCCGAGGAGGTCATCCGGCTGAAGGACAACGCCTCGGACAATTTTCTTCAGGTCGTGCGCGAGGTGGACCTCGGGGCTCTGCTCGGCGCCATTCCGGCGTGCCGGACGATCGTCACCACGGGACAGAAGGCCACCAATACGCTGTGCCGCACGACGGGCTGCGACGAGCTGCCCGTCGGGGGCCGCGTGACGTTCCGCCTTGCCGGACGCGAGCTGACCCTGTGGCGCATGCCCTCCTCCTCGCGCGCCTATCCGCGTTCGGTGGAGTGGAAGGCCGCATACTACCGGCAGGTCTTCACCGAAGCGGGAATCATCTGACAGATCAGCCAACACCACACGCGCGAATCCACTTGTCTGAACATTTTTCAGAAAAAAGCACATGGCTGTTGCTATTTTGGAACACATTTATCAACTTTGCGATGGGTTAGTTTGTTAGGAATGAGACAGGTGAAGGAGCCGTATGCCTGCCGGCAGGCTGGCATGGCGTCCGTGGCCATGTTCTCCGATATTACCACCATCAAAAAACAACAGCTATGAAGTACACGGACAAATTACGTGCGATGTGCCGGCCCGCAGCGGCGGTCATCGCGGCATCGCTCCTATTCGCGGCGTGCGACAACGACGAGGAGACGGAGAAGCGCGGCCCGGGACCCGATCCGGAGCCCGAAACCGAACTTTCGTTCGCCTGCGACGTGACGGACATCACGGCGTCGTCGGCCAGGGTCATCGTTTCGCCGACCGACGGCTACACCGGCTACTACTACTTCGACGTCATGGAAAAGACGGAATTCGAGACGCAGTACGCCGACAACCTGCAGGTGCTCGCCGACCGCTTCGAGGCCATGGTTCAGGAGACGGCCGACCGCTACATCGAGGCGGGACAGGTCTCCTCGATCGAAGAGCTGATGGAGAGCGCCATTGCCAGCCAGGGCATCGCCGACTACGAGTACCAGACGCTCGATCCGCTGACGGAGTACTGCGTATGGGCCTGCGGCGTCGACCTGCAGGGCAAGGTCACGTCCGACATCTCGGTCATCAAGGAGTTCACGACGCTCGACGTGGAGCACTCGGGCATGACGTTCGACATCGCCTACGATCCCGACACCTACCAGCTCACGCTTACGCCGTCGGGTGACGAAAACTACGTCTGGGGGCTTCTTTCGGCCGAGGACTACCAGCAGTACTACAACAACTCGGCCGAGGAGTGCATCAAGGACCTCGTGGACACCTATGTCGAAGGCGGCGTGCTGGAGGCGAATCTCCACACGGGAACCGTTTCGGCAAGCATGATCCTCCAGGCTACGGTCGGCGAGAATGTCGTCGTGGCTGCCGGATACGAGGACGGCATCACGACCAGCGTGGCGGAATACCGATTCGAGTTCGCAGGCAATCCTTCGGCCACGATCACCGAGGATGTCGAGACGACGCTGGGCGCCATGACCTCGGCTTTCTACTCCAACTGGGGCGAGACGCCCGAGGGATCGGGTCTCGATCAGGCCACGGTGATGCTCAGCGACTACGAATCGATGAAGCAGCTCTACATCGACGTCTGGTACCCCCACGGGGAGGCCATCTCCGGAACCTACGAGATCAACAACTCGAACGAGGCCCGCACGGCCATCGCCGGACGCATCACCTCGACGCTCAACCCCTCGTTCTATGCCGTGCTGAACGCGGAGACGCTGGAATTCGAGCAGTACGCCCTGCTCGAATCGGGCACGATCACGATCATGGGCGACGACATGTCGATGTTCTACAGCGTGACGGTCGATGCCAAATCGGGCGACTACTCGGTCAAGGTCGACTACACGGGCATGATGTTCTCCGCCTCGTCGGCCGGAGCCTCCCTGTCGCCTGTAGCTCCCGCAGCGAAGGTCGGGGCACTGAAGCTGTCGCAGCACACCGCCGCGGCCTTCGGTCCAGGTCCCGAGCGGGTGAATCCCCGCGTGAAAGCGCTCTGCGCGCTGGCAAAGTAGCCTGACACGACGCCGGCATCACAGGCGGGCCATGTTTGCACATGGCCCGCCTTGCTTTTCGGAGGAGGGGAAGCCCCGGCCTCCGATTTTTTTGATTCGGGGACGGCACGACTTGCGAAATATTCCGCTATCTTTGTAGGGATGAAACAACACGATCAGACGGTGACTCCGGAAAAGAAGACCGACACCAAAAAATATGTCGAGACGCCGCTCATGAAGCAGTATTACGCCATCAAGGCGGTGCATCCCGACGCCATCCTGCTCTTCCGCGTGGGCGACTTCTACGAGACGTTCGGCGACGACGCGATCAAGGCCAGCGGCATTCTGGGCATCACGCTCACGCGCCGCGCCAACGGCGCCGCCTCCTTCGTCGAGCTGGCGGGATTCCCCTACCATGCCATCGACACCTACCTGCCCAAGCTGGTGCGTGCGGGTGAGCGCGTGGCCATCTGCGAGCAGCTCGAGGACCCGAAGCTCGTCAAGGGGCTCGTCAAGCGCGGCGTCATCGAGCTGGTGACCCCGGGCATCGTCCTGGGTGACAACATCCTCGCCAACAAGGAGAACACCTACCTCGGCTCGGTCTACTTCGGCCGCAGGTCGACGGGCGTGGCCTTTCTGGACATCTCCACGGGCGAGTTCTACGTGGCCGAAGGGTCGGACGCCTACGTCGACAAGCTCATCTCGAACCTCGCGCCCAAGGAGATCATCTACCAGCGCGGCTGCGAGGAGCGCTTCACCGAAGCCTTCGGATCGAAGCACTACACCTACCGGCTCGACGAATGGGTCTTCTCGGAGGAGGTCAACCGCGAGAAGCTCTGCCGGCAGTTCGGCACCTCGTCGCTCAAGGGATTCGGCGTCGACCACATGACGAGCGGCATCTCGGCCGCCGGCGCCATCCTCCACTACCTCGAATTTACCGAGCACCGCGACACGGGCCACATCCGCTCGATCGCGCGCCTCGACCAGAACGACTACGTCTGGGTCGACAAGTTCACGATCCGCAACCTGGAGCTCTTCGCCTCGAACGGCGCGCAGGAGAAGAGCAGCTTCGCCGAGGTGATCGACCGCACGCTCACGCCGATGGGCGGGCGGTTGCTCAAGCGCTGGATCGCCATGCCGATCATGGATACGGCGCGGATCAACCGGCGGCTGGATGTCGTCGAGCGGCTTGTCGGCGATGCGGAGCTGGCCGACACGCTGCGCGAGCAGGTGGCGATGATCGGCGACCTGGAGCGCATCTCCTCGCGCATCGCGGCCTCGCGCGTGACGCCCCGCGAGCTGGTGCAGCTCAAGAACTCGCTCGCGGCGCTCGAGCTGCTCAAGGCGGCGATGGAATCCACCGATTGCGAGCGGCTGCACGAGCTGGCCGACGGGATCGACCCCCTTGAAGAGGTGCGCGAGCGCATTGCCCGCGAGATCTACCCCGACCCGCAGAACAACCAGATACAGAAGGGCGGCGTCATCGCCGACGGCGTCGATCCCGAGCTGGACGACCTGCGCCGCATCGCCCTGCACGGCAAGGACTACCTCGCGCGCATCCAGCAGCGCGAGAGCGAGGCGACGGGCATCCCGTCGCTGAAAATCAGCTACAACAACGTCTTCGGCTACTACATCGAGGTGCGCAACACCCACAAGGAGAAGGTGCCCGCCACGTGGATCCGCAAGCAGACGCTCACCAACGCCGAACGCTACATCACCGAGGAGCTCAAGGAGTACGAGGAGAAGATTCTGGGCGCCGAGGAGAAGATGCTCGTCATCGAGCAGCGCATCTACGCCGAGCTGATGGCCTACATCTGCGGGTCGCTCACCGTGCTGCTGCGCGACGCCGCGGCCGTGGCGCGCATCGACTGCCTGCAATCCTTCGCGCGCATCGCCTGCGAGCGGCGCTACGTGCGCCCGGTGCTCGACGAGGGCAGCCTCATCGACATCCGCGCCGGGCGGCACCCGGTCATCGAGACGCTGATGCCCGTCGGCGAGGAGTACATCCCCAACGACGTGATGCTCGACGACAAGCAGCAGCAGATCATGATGATCACGGGTCCCAACATGTCGGGTAAATCGGCTCTGCTGCGGCAGACGGCCCTCATCGTCCTCATGGCGCAGATGGGCTCGTTCGTCCCGGCCAAATCGGCGCACATCGGCGTCGTGGACAAGATTTTCACGCGCGTCGGGGCGTCGGACAACATCTCGCAGGGCGAGTCGACCTTCATGGTCGAGATGCTCGAGTCGGCCAGCATCCTGAACAACATCTCGGACCGCAGCATCGTGCTGCTCGACGAGATCGGGCGCGGCACGTCGACCTACGACGGCATCTCGATCGCCTGGGCCATGGTCGAATACCTGCACAACCACCCCACGGCCCACGCCAAGACGCTCTTCGCCACGCACTACCACGAGCTCAACGAGATGGAGCAGATGTGTCCGCGCGTGAAGAACTACCACGTCACGGTCCGCGAGGTGGGCAACCAGATCGTCTTCCTGCGCAAGCTCGAGCGCGGCGGCACGGAGCACTCGTTCGGCATCCACGTCGCGCGCATGGCGGGCATGCCGGCCTCGGTCGTGGCGCGGGCCGAGGAGATCCTGCGCAACCTCGAGCAGGTCTACGGCAACAACGAGATCGTCCCGAGCCGCAGCCCCCGCGAGCGCGGGAAGCGCCACACGGCGCATGCCGTGCGCGAGGCGGCCGAGAGCGCCGCGCCGCAGAACATGCAGCTGTCGATGTTCCAGCTGGACGACCCCGTGCTGGTGCAGATCCGCGACCAGATCAAGGGCATCGACATCAACACGCTGACGCCGATCGAAGCACTCAACAAGCTCAACGAAATCAAGAAGATCACCGGCATCTGACCCGCAGCCGGCCCCGGCGCCCCGTTTTAGCGGGAACGGAGCGCCGGGGCCCGCATTTTGCAGCGTCACCGCCGCAACCCCATACGAACCAAAGCCATGCAGGAGGAAGACATGCAGCAGGAGGAAGAACCCCGTCTCGAAATCATCACGCCCGACACCTCGACGCAGGCGGACGTGCCGCTCGCCGCGAGCGGCGTCTCGGCGGGCTTTCCCTCGCCGGCCGAGGATTTCCTCGAGCCGTCGATCGACCTGAACCGCACGCTCATCCGCAATGCGGCGTCGACCTTTTTCGTGCGCGTGAGCGGCGACTCGATGAAGGACGACCGCATCGACGACGGTGACCTGCTGGTCGTCGACAAGTCGCTCGAGCCCTACGACGGCTGCGTGGCCGTCTGCTTCCTCGACGGGGAGTTCACGCTCAAGCGCGTGCGCATGGGCCGCGACCGCCTGACGCTCATGCCGGCCAACCCCCGCTACCGCCCCATCGAGGTGAGCCGCGACAACCACTTCGCCATCTGGGGCGTGGTGACCTACGCCATCAAGAAAATCTGAACGCCCGATGCGGGCCACGGCCATGTACGGACTCTGCGACTGCAACAACTTCTTCGCCTCGTGCGAAAGGGTCTTCCGTCCCGAACTGAACGGACGCCCCGTGATCGTGCTCTCGAACAACGACGGCTGCGTCATCGCCCGCTCGAACGAGGCCAAGGCGCTCGGTATCCGCATGGGCCAGCCCTTCTACCAGCTGCGGGAGCTTGTCCGGCGGTACGACGTAGCGACCTTCTCGACGAACTTCGTGCTCTACGGCGACATGTCGCGCCGCGTGATCTGGACGCTGCGGCAGCTGGTGCCCGCCGCCGAGGTCTACTCCATCGACGAGGCGTTTCTTGACCTGCGGGGCATCGCCACGGAGGAGCTCGACGCACTTGGCCATCGCATCAGCCGCACCGTCCAGCGCAACACGGGCATCCCCGTGAGCATCGGCATCGCCCCGACCAAGACACTGGCCAAGATCGCCTCGAAGCTCTGCAAGCGCTACCCGCGGCTCGAGGGCAGCTGCCTGATGTACCGCCCGGCGGACATCGAGAAGGTGCTGCGCCGCTTTCCGATCGGCGACATCTGGGGCGTCGGACGGCGGCACCTGCGCATGCTCGAGCAGGCGGGCATCGCCACGGCCTACGACTTCGTGCAGCGGCCCGAGGGGTGGGTGCGCGCACGGATGAACCTCCCGGGCGTGCGCACGTGGCGCGAGCTGCAGGGCGAGGCGTGCATCGACTTCGAGAACGCCCCGCGGCAGCGGCAGCAGATCTCCGTCTCGCGCAGCTTCGCCCACGAGCTGACCGAATACGACGACCTGCACAGCTCGGTGGCGACCTTCGCGGCGATGTGTGCCGAGAAGCTGCGGCGGCAGGGCAGCCTCTGCGGCGAAGTCACCGTCTACATCTACACGAACCGCCACCGCGAGGAGCTGCCCCAGTATTTCGAGAGCCGCACCGTGCGCCCGGCCGTCGCCACGGACGACACGCTGGAGCTCGTGCCGCTGGCCACCGGGGCCCTGCGGCAGATTTTCCGCCGCGGCTACGGCTACAAGAAGGCCGGGGTGATCTTTTCGGAGTTGAGTGACCGCGTCGGCACCCAGACCGACCTGTTCGACCCGGTGGACCGGGCGCGCCACAGCCGGCTGATGGAGGCCGTCGACGCCGCCAACCGGCAGTTCGGCCGCGGACGCATCGTCGTGGCGTCGCAGGGCCTTGCGCCGCTGAAAATGAACCGCGGGCACCTCTCGAAAAACTACACCACAGACCTCGACGACATCCTCACGGTCAAGGTCTGACCTCCCGCGCCGACACCGCTTTGCCGCCCGCGGCCCGCCCGGCTCCGTGCCAAGGCCCCTTCCGGCAACAGCTGGGCCCGCACCACCCTGCCGCCCGGCGGTTTTTCCCTTTTCCGGCCCGACGTTCCCTCCGCCAACGACCGGAGTAGCACGGCACGACCCGGCTCCGTGCCGACACCCCTTCCGGCGACGACCGGGGTTGCACGACCCCGCACCGCATCTACCCTACCGCCACGTCCGGAGCGCATCTTCCACCGCCCCCCCCCGACACCGCTGCGCACAAAAAAAGCGGGTCTCCGGCAACCGGAGACCCGCATGAACACAATCGGCCCGCACAGGGCCGCACGCAGGTGCGTCATGCCACAAACTCCTCGCCGCGCAGGAAGGTCCGCGCAATGAGCGGCGTCTGGTAGGCGTAGGTGAAGAACTCAAACGACGGCATCGGCTCCGTGAGGAAGAAGTTGGCGACCTTGCCCACGGTGATCGACCCGAAGTCGCGGCTCAAATCCAGGGCGCAGGCGCCGTTGAGCGTCGCGGCATGGAGCGCCTCGGTCGGGGTCATGCGCATGCGGATCGAGGCGAGCGCCATCACCATGCGCATGTTGCCCGAGGGCGACGAGCCGGGGTTGTAGTCCGAAGCGAGGGCCACGCCCAGCCCCGCGCGGATCATCTCGCGGGCCGGCGGGTAGCTCATGCCGAGGAAGAAGGCCGCACCGGGCAGCATCGTCGGCACGGTGTCGCTGCCGCGCAGCGCCTCGATCTCGGCGGCTCCGATGCGCTCGAGGTGGTCCACCGAGAGGGCACCGCAGCGCACGCCGAGCTGCACGCCGCCCGAGACGGCCAGCTCGTTGGCATGGATCTTCGGGCGCAGCCCGTAGCGGGCAGCCTCCCCGAGGATGCGGGCCGTCTCCTCCACCGTGAAGAAGCCCTCGTCGCAGAAGACGTCGACGAAGTCGGCCAGCCCCTCGCGTGCCACGGCGGGCAGCATCTCGCGGCAGACCAGGTCGACATACTCCGCCTGCCGCCCCGCATAGGCGCGGGCCACGGCATGCGCCCCGAGGAACGTCGCGCGCACCTCGAGCGGCACCGTCTCGCGGATGCGGCGGATGACGCGCAGCATCTTCAGCTCGTCCTCCGTCGAGAGGCCGTAGCCGCTCTTGATCTCGACGCAGCCCGTGCCCATCGCGGCGATCTCGCGCACGCGCCGCATCGCCGCGTCGTAGAGCTCCTCCTCGGAGGCGGCGTGCAGGCGGTCGGCCGAATTGAGGATGCCGCCGCCGCGCCGCGCGATCTCTTCGTAGCTCAAGCCGTGAATCTTGTCCAGAAACTCCTGCTCGCGGCTCCCGGCATAGACCAGGTGGGTATGCGAGTCGCAGAACGACGGGAAGAGCATCCCGCCCGCGGCATCCACCACGCGGTCGGCCGCAGGCCGCTCCTCCGTCATGCGTCCGAAGGCGGCGATGCGCCCGTCGACGGCCAGCAGCCAGGCGTCGTCGAGCGACTCCATGCGGTCCATCTCCTCACCGCAGAGCCGCAGCCGGCCCCGGCTCTCCATCCCGACGATGCGGGCGATGTTGTCAACGCGCAGTCTCATCTTGCAGGAAGCGGATCGAGGCGGCAATATACGGATACATCACCGTATCGTTGTCGATGAACGGGACGTGGCGGCGGTAGTCGGCAACCAGCCCCTCGAGCAGCGGCGAGGTGCGGGCCGGGCGGCGGAACTCGATCGCCTGCGCGGCGTTGAAGAGCTCGATGGCCAGCACGCGCTCCGTGTTGCAGACCACGCGGTAGAGTTTCGTCGCGGCGTTCGAGCCCATGCTGACGTGGTCCTCCTGCCCCTGCGACGAGGGGATCGAGTCGACCGACGCGGGCATGCAGAGCCCCTTGGTCTGGCTGACGATCGACGCCGCGGTGTACTGCGGGATCATGAAACCGCTGTTCAGGCCCGGCTTCGCCACCAGGAACGACGGCAGGCCGCGCGTGCCGGAGATCAGCTTGTAGATGCGCCGCTCGGAGATGTTGCCCAGCTCGGCCAGCGCGATGGCCAGGAAATCCATCGCCAGCGCAATGGGCTGCCCGTGGAAGTTGCCGGCCGAGACGACCATGTCCTCGTCGGGGAAGACCGTCGGGTTGTCCGTAGCGCTGTTGATTTCGGTCGTCAGCACGCTCTCGACGTAGTCGATCGTATCCTTCGAGGCGCCGTGCACCTGCGGGATGCAGCGGAACGAATAGGGGTCCTGCACGTGGGTCTTCTCGCGCGTGATAAGCTCGCTGCCCTCGAGCAGGCGGCGGAAGTTGCGCGCCGTCGTGAGCTGGCCCTTGTGGGGACGGATCAGGTGCACCTCGTCGCAGAAGGGTTCGATGCGCCCGTCGAAGGCGTCGAGCGACAGCGCGCCGATGCAGTCGGCCCACTCGCTCAACTGCCGCGCCCGGATCACGGACCACACGCCGAAGGCGCTCATCACCTGCGTGCCGTTGAGCAGTGCCAGCCCCTCCTTCGACTTGAGCTCGATGGGCTCCCAGCCCATCTCGCGCAGCACGTCGGCCGCCGGGCGCACCTCGCCGCGGAACTCGACCTCGCCCAGCCCCAGCAGCGGCAGGCTCATGTGGGCCAGCGGTGCCAGGTCACCCGATGCGCCGAGCGATCCCTGCTGGTAGACGACGGGCAGGATGTCGTGGTTGTAGAACTCCACGAGCCGCTCGACCGTCACCAGCTGCACGCCCGAATGGCCGTAGGCGAGCGACTGGATCTTCAGCAGCAGGATCAGCCGCACGACCTCCGAGGGGACGCGCTCGCCCGTGCCGCAGGCATGCGACATGACCAGGTTGCGCTGCAACTGCGCCAGCGAGTCGTGGTCGATCGAGATGTTGCAGAGCGAGCCGAAGCCCGTGGTAATGCCGTAGATCGGCTTGTCGGAGTGCTCCATCTTGCGGTCGAGGTACTCGCGGCAGCGGACGATGCGCTGTCGGGCATCGTCGCTCAATGCGAGCGGGAGGCGGCGTTCGATGATTTCGCGGACACGCTCCATGGAGAGGTGCTCCGAACTGATATGGTGGTATTCCATGGGAAACAGTTTGTTTTATAAGGTTATTCGTTGAGTGCCTTGCGGATCAGCTCCTCGTCGGCCAGGTTGGGCATCGTGACCTGCAGGCCGGGCGTGCGCTCCATCTCGCGGCGGATGGCCGACATGGCCCCTTCGTTGCGGGCCCAGCTGCGGCGTGCGATACCGTTGTTCACGTCCCAGAGAAGCATCTCCTTGATATGACGCGCGGAATCCTCCGATCCGTCGATCACCATACCGAAGCCGCCGTTGATGGCGCGGCCGATGCCCGTGCCGCCGCCGTTGTGCAGGGCGATGTAGCTCATGCCGCGGGCCGCGTTGCCGGCGTAGCACTGGGTGGCCATCTCGGCCATGATGTTGGAGCCGTCCTTGATGTTGGAGGTCTCCCGGAAGGGGGAGTCCGTTCCGCCGGTGTCGTGGTGGTCCCGGCCCAGCATCACGGGGCCGATCTCGCCGTTTCGCACCATCTCGTTGAATTTCAGGGCGATGTTCATGCGTCCCATGGCGTCCTGATACAGGATGCGGCACTGGGTGCCCACCACCAGCTTGTTCTTCTTGGCGTCCCGGACCCAGACATAGTTGTCATAGTCCTGATAGCGGCGGTTGTGGGCCTTGATGTACTCGGCGG
>OHQT01000102.1_pt1 | contig 53499 bp, 41 predicted proteins | sample 1578221 | NCBI WGS metagenome assembly OHQT01 (sample SAMEA3879547, study PRJEB24766) | human gut metagenome | biome: human-associated habitat; feature: feces | place: USA | collected 1985/1987
ATAATAATAATTATTATGGTTCCTTTAAAAGTGAAATGGCCGATAATAAAGTATTAATTGTCGAACCTAATGGTTTAAAAGCTTTTCAATCTTTAAATGATCCACATATTATTTCTTTTTTCATCGATTCTAGCGAAGATGATCGCTATGAGAGAATGCTAAAAAGAGGTGATGAAATAAACGATATCAAACGTCGCTTACATAATGATCGCAAACTATTTTATGAAAATATCAAAACTGATTTTAGAATAATTAACAAAAATAAATCTTTAGAAGAATTAAGTATTGATATAAATAATTTATATTATAACTTAATCTTCTTCATGTTTTACTTTAACAAGTAATTTTTCAATTGTATGTTTATCATCAATTGCAATGACTTTCATTGTTAAATTTTTATAATTAATTATTGTATTTATTGAAGCAAATTTATCATCCAATAACTCAACACAGAAGCCACCAATTGTAACATAATCTGTTTCAATATCATCGTAATTTAAATCAAAAAGCTCGCAGAAGTCCTCTAAATTCATTTTTCCATCAACAATATAACTACCATCATTTTTCTTAGAATAAGGAGAAGAAATATCATCACTTTCATCCCATATTTCTCCAACAATTTCTTCTAAAATATCTTCCATGGTTAAGACGCCTTCCACTCCACCATATTCATCTAAAATTACAGCAAAGTGTTGATGAGTCTTTTTAAATTCGATTAAGATGTCGTTGATTTCAGTAGAGCGAGGGAAAGTTAAAGCAGGAATTATTAAATCTTTTAAGTTAGCGTGATTATTTTCAAGTTTAGCCCTTACTAAAGATTTAGTTAAAACATAACCTAAAATGTTATCTACACTGTCTTCATAAACAGGAATTCGAGAATAAACATAAGTTTCTTCATCTTTTAAAATTTCATCAATGTCTTCATTTACTTCGACTGCGTAAACATCAACTCGAGGAGTCATAATTTCATAAGCTTCAGTTTCAGCATAATCAATTGTGCCATGTAAAATATCAGCTTTTTCTTCATTAACTAAACCACTATCTTCAATTTCATCAACCATTTCATGAAGTTCTTCTTCAGATATTTTAATATCTTCTACATTCTTTCTAATTGGATAAGAAATGATTGCCCCAAATCCACTAACAAAGAAAGTTATTGGATAGAAAACATATTGAAGAGCATTTAATACTCGAGAATATAAAGCAGCTAATTTATAGTTATAAATTTTACCGATTGACTTAGCAATAATTTCACCAAAAGTAATTTTAACAATTAAACAGATCATTGAAGCAATAAAGCCCCAAGTTTCACTACTAAGCTGAGTAAATTCAGTTTGACCTAAAACTAAGAAACATAAATTAACACCAACTAAAGTCGAAACAGAATCTAATCCAGCGTTAACTGTATCATTTAAAAGAAGAATGGTTGAAATAGTTTTGTCATAATCTTTAGAAAGTTTATAAGCGTATTTATTAGCTTTTTTACTTTCATCATTACGATAAATGGCTTCAAGTTTAGTTAAACTAGCACTACCATAAGTCATATCAGCACTAGAAAAGATAAAGCTTAAGAAAAGCAAAACAATTAAAACACCACTATATATTAAAATCAAAGTTAACTCGTTCATTTTCTAGTGGCCTCTTTCAAAATGTTGGTTTTCTTTTCGTTAATTTCACCAACTAACTCTTCTAAAACATCTTCCATCGTAATCATTCCAACAACTTTATCGTTATCTTTAACAATGGCTATATGTTTCTTTTCACGATTAAAAGAACGGAAAATATCATCAACTTTTGCACTATAATCGACAAAAAGTGGTCTTGATAATACACTTCTTATATCAAGATGTGGATCTTGAGTATATTCTTTAAAGTAATTTTTAACTGTTAAAATACCAATAATATTATCTATATCTCCATCGTAAACTGGGATACGAGAAAATGTTGTATCAAGAATAATAGCGTTAAGTTTATCACAAGTTAACCCATTAATATCAACACCAAATATCTTTTCGCGTGGAGTTAAAACTTCTTTTACATATATTGAATCAAAATAAAACGCTCTATTTAAAAGTTGGAGCTCATTAGGTTCAAAAAATTCATCCTCTTTATTTTCATCTTCCTCAAAGTTTTCATCTTCACTAACCGCTTCATCGGCTTGAAGAATAAAATCGTCTTTAGTTAAAATATTATCTTCTTTAATTTTAAATATCTTATGAACAGCTTTTAAAATAAGCCTAAAAATTAAAGAAATCGGAGTTAAAATAATTCCAATTATAAAAATAGGATAAGCTAAAACATAAACTAATTTATTTGGAATTTGTTTAGAAATAATCTTTGGAACAGTGTCGCTAACAATATAAATTAATAAAGCCATAACAACTGTTGATAAAACAGCTTCAACACCACTTCCTAGACCATAAGTAACACAAAGATTATAAAAAAGCATGGCGCTTAAATAAGTCATAAAAGTTTGGACAATATTATTGCCAACTAAAACGGTAACTAAAGTATTATCAAATTTTTCAACTAAGCGAACAATAATTTTAGCTGTTAACTTACCTTCATCAGCTAAAACTTTAAAATGATATTTATTACAATTAGAAAAAGAGTTTTCAGAAGCACTGAAGACTCCACTAATTAATAAGCAAATTCCAATTATAATCCAACATACATAATCCGGCATTCCCCAGATTGTATTTAGAGATTGATTTGTACTAGTTAATAAAAATATATCTATATCACTCGGCGACATATGCAAATATTATAATATAAGAGTTAATCTTTGACAACATGGCAATGGCGGCAACGTGCTTCATAAGATTCACTTGCCCCAACTAAAACTACTGGATCTTTTCTTGAAACTGGGACTCCATTTACTAAACGTTGAGTCATAGTAGCTTCTCTTCCACAAACACAACAAATAGCTGTTAATTTAGTAACATATTCAGCTTTTGCAAGGATAATGGCACTAATTTTAAATGGGTCACCTTTAAAATCACAATCTAGACCTGCGCAAATAACACGAACTCCACGGTTAGCTAAATCATCAATTACTTTAATAATGCCTTCGTCAAAAAATTGAACTTCATCAATACAAACAGCATCTATTCCATCTTTATAATAGTTATAAATTTCTTCACCTTTAGAAATAGCAATCGCTTTTGAACTTCTTTTACTATGTGAAACAACCTCGGTTTCACTATATCTATTATCAATTTGAGGTTTAAAAACTAAAAAATTCTTTTTAGCATATTTTAAACGATTAATTCTTCTTAATAATTCTTCACTTTTACCAGCAAACATTGGACCGGTAATCATCTCGATTGAACCTATTTCTAAATCATCATGCCCCATAATATCGTGCCCTTTCACTAGGAATGATTATAAGAACAAAACACATTAAAAACAATAGTTTTAATACCACATCTTGGCTTAGACCAAGATGCTTAAATAAGAAAAAATGATAACTTCTTTAAGGATTTTATCTATTTCTTTTTGCAATAAAGGCACGATCAAAAGCTTCAGCAATAATATAAAAAAGAGGAATAAACAAAAAGATAAACCAATAAGGATGCCATAAACCATCATTTTTAATTACGCTTTTAAACTTTTCGCTGTTAATTTTTTAAGCAATCAATTGGTACTATAAATACACCATCTTCTCTTCTATAAGCATTTTTAGTTCCAGTAATAACCATTAAAAATGATGGTTCTTTCATCTTTTGACTAATAATGTTATTTTTAAATTTAATTAAATTTTTGCAGGCTTTTTCGATTGCTTCATCATCAAAAAGTTTTATTTCTATTGCCGCCCATTTGCCATTATTAAAGTGAATTATCGCATCAACTTCAAAATCATTTTTATCTCGATAATGATATAAACTAGCATCATTATTTTCTGCATAAATTTTTAAATCTCTAATTACCATTGATTCAAAGATAAAGCCAAAAGTTTTTAAATCGTTAATCAAATCAAATGGCGTGATATCTAAAGCGGCTGTAGCAATTGATGGATCAACAAAATAATGTGTTGGAGATGTCCTTATTGCGACCTTGCTTCTTAATAAAGGAGACCATGCATTCAATTCATCGAGAATATAAATATCATTTAAATATTTTAAATACGAATAAATTGTTGAATCTGAAATTGAAAGATTATTATTGCTATTTACATCTTTTAAAATTGTAGTTAAAGGACAAGATGTTCCAATATTTCTAGCATAAGACCTTAGCGTTAACTTAAATTTTTGAATATCTCGGTCTTGTTTTATGTTTAAAATAAAATCTTGATTAACTAAAGAATCAAAATAGTTTTTACTAATTTCTAAACTATCTTCCTTTTCTAACTCTAAGACATTTGGAAAACCACCACGACAAGCTAGGTAAGCATAATCTAAAATATCGTGCTTAGAAATTGCTCCACTTGGATAAACACCATTAAATAAATCCTTAATTGAGTATTCTCCGCTACTATCTCTAGATTCGTATAAACTCATTGGTCTCATCACTAATGTAGTTATTCGACCTAAACCACTATGATTTATTTTACTTGTTTCTATAGGAGATGAACTACCAGTAAGAATAAATTGATTAAAAGCATTTCTTTGATCGATTTCAAATCTAATCGCATCCCAAATAAAAGGAATAGTTTGCCACTCATCAATTAATAACGGCGTCTCCTTATCTAAAAATATTTTTGGAGAAGCCTTAGCAAGTGCTATATTTTGTTCTCTTGTTGAAGGATCCTGCATAAAAATTACCGATTTAGCTATTCGACTTGCTGAAGTTGATTTTCCGCACCATTTTGGACCTTTTAGCAAAACTGCTCCTGAAGTTCTTAACTTCTTCTTCAAGAGTTCATCTATAATTCGAGGATAATATTGTTTCATAACTTAATTTTATATCAAATAAGATAGATTTAAAACAACGTTTTGCTTTTTGGCGTATTTTGGTTTTGCTTTTTGGCGGTTTTTCGTTTGGCTTATTGGCGTATTTTCGTTTTGCTTTTTGGCGGCTTTTCATTTGGCTATTTGGCGAGTTCATAACTACCATTAGCCTCTATCAATAAGTTCTTTTCGTAGTCAAAACTGAAAGCACTATTAATTGTTCTCTTCGATTAAGTGCAAAAATAAACGCTTGATTTACTTCGAATATGTGAAAAAAGGCCTCAAATTTGAGACCTTTTTAATAACAAATTTAACTTTTTAAAGACTAGTTGTTCTTAAGTTGGCTAGCCCAGTCGATATTTTCTTCTGGTCCAACTTGTTCGACACCTTTTTGTCTCATACAGTCAATGATTAAATCTCTAGCTCTTCTTAATGATAAGTCGGATTTAACTCTAAAGACTAATGGGATGTCTTTATAAATTGCCTTAAAGCTTGCATCGCCGACAGGAATTGCAGAATTCTTGTAATCTTTTGGATCTAAAGCGATATAAAGTTTTAAGTGATGTCCGCCCATTGTAATCTTACAATAGGTAACTTTATGAGCTCTGAAGGTATCTCCACTTGATGAGACACGATCTTTTAAGCCATAAGAGAGAAGTAAATTCTTTAAGTTGTTATAAGCAAGAACGATTTCACTTCCGCCAGTTAAAATTCTTTCAGCAAAGTTAAGTTTAACAGCATCGCCTTTTTCAAGAACTGCTTCTTTTCCTCTAACTTCAGGTTGTTTAATTAAAGGACGTTTTTCAACAACAGGAGCTGGTTCTGGTTGTGGTTCAGGTTCTGGTTGTGGAACTTCTTTAATGACTTCCTTAACAACTGGAACTTCAACTTCTTTGACGACTTCTTTGATGACAGGAACTTCTTTTACAACAGGAACTTCCTTGACAACTTCTTTAACAACAGGAACTTCTTTTACAACTTCCTTAACGACTTCTTTAACTTCAGGAGCTTTTTCTTCGACATAAACTGGTACTTCTTTAACAGTTTCAGTTTCTTCGACTTTAATATCTTTTAAAGCTTCAGCAAGTTCAGCTTTAACAAGAGCTCTTAAATCTTCTTCACTGATTCTTTCTTCCTCTTCTTCTGGAGCTTCTTCAGTGACGACTTCTTCAGTTTCTTCAATCTTTGCAGGCATTGCTACAACAATTGGAGCAACAGCTTTTTCTTCTTCTTTATGAACTTCTCTAACTGGTTCATGAGCAACTGGGACTTCAGTTGCAACAACTGGAGCAGTTTCTTTAACTAAAGCTTCACTAACGATTCTTCTAACATCTTCTTCGGTAGCGACTTTTTCTTCTTTAGTTTCTTCTTTAGCGCCAACTGTTTCTTTAATTAAATTTCTTAAATCATCAATTGTTAATAAATCGTATTTATCTTCAATTGTTTCTTCTTTTCTTTCTTCTTCGACATGAGTTACAGGAGCAACAACTACACCAGATTTTAAGAGATCATTTTCTCTTAAAACATCAATAACTGCACTCTTAATATCATCACGAGTTAAGCTTGGAGCACTTTCAACATGAGTAACTCTTGTGCCATATAAACCAGCTGATTCAGCATCTGGTTTTGAGCTCTTTAATTTTTCATCACCACTTGTAGTAATGTATTGAACGATAAGTGGAGCATTATTACCAGTATGAACAACGTTTCCACCAGCTTGAGGTGGAACAACTGCACCATTTACTGGATAACCATATGGAGCATAACCATAAGGTGGGATTTGAGCGGCATTAGCATATGCTGGGTTTGGAGCTTCTTGACCAGGAGCTTGTCCCTTATTCTTTTCGTTGATATTTTTAAAGCCGTGTTCTTTATAATATTTAATTTTCTCTTTTCTTTCTCTTCTTGTGAGATAGTCATACTTATGTGAATGAGTATAGACAAAGGCTTGAATGAGATAAACAAGAGATGTAATTAAGTTAGCAATTACGAAGAATGCAACTAAAACAGCAAGAACTAAAACACAGATTTTCCAAATTAAGCTTTGTACATCATCCATATTTAAGGATCTACCAAGATCAACAACTAATAAATAGATATAGCCATCACTTGGAGAAACACTTGCATCAACGGCATATGTTTTTAGAGCGCTTGGACCAAAGATACAAATATTTAATCCAGCAACGGTATAAAGTGTAAAGATAGCAACAATGATTCCAAAAATTGCGATCCAAATTAAATTTCCATTACGATGTGTGAAGCATTGAATAATGACAATGATAACTGCAAGAACAGCAACTACTAAAACTACCCAATAAACAATAAATGGAATAAGTTCAATTCTGAAATTGGTGAAGACAGCTTGCCAACCTTCAACACAGGATAGTAAGAATGATTTAACACCAGCTTCAGTCATGGTTAAACCAATATTACGGACACTAAATCCGAAAGTAACCATGGTTAATTCATCAAATGCTGGCCATAAGCCAAAGGAACGTCCGGCATTAGTGAAAAGTGGAGTTGCACCAACTGAAGTTAAAACTCCATTTGTTGCATCATTAAGCCAAGTTCCAAAGGTAAGAACAGCAAGTGCAAATAATACGGCAGTAAAGATAATGCTGAAGAATACAGTTTTTACTAATTTACCTTTTTTCATAGTATAACTCCCTCCTATTATTCTTCATCGCCATCATCACCATCATCTTCGACAGTGACGTTAGCAAGTTCACTTGCCCAATCGTGATCTTGAACTTGATCAATTTGTTCAAGACCATGTTTGTCCATACAATCTCTAATTAATTCATCAGCTCTTCTTAAGCTAAGTCCACTTCTTACTTTGAAAACAAGAGGAGTTTCCTTATACATATTTTTGCTGCTTGCATCTTTAATTGGATAAGTTGTATCAACATAATCTTGAGGATTTAGAGCAAGGTATAATTTTAACGATTTACCAGCGACAGTAATCTTACAATAGGTGACTCTATGTAATCTGAATGAATCACCACCATTAGCAACTCTGTTATTTAAGCCATATGATTTTAATAAGGATTTAATATGATTATATGCAGCCTTAAGTTCATCATCAGCTTCTAACATTCTTGTTGTAAATGGAATTCTAATAATTTTTGGTTTTTCAGTTTGTTCAGTTGGAGTAACGATTGGAGTTTCAACTACTGGAGTTTCTGGAGTTGGAGTTTCTTCAACTACTGGTTCTTCACTAGCAGGAGCTGCTTCTTCTGTAACTGGAGCAGTTTCTTCAGCTTTTTCTTCTTCTTTAACTTCTTCAGTGGTTAGAGTTTCTTCTTTAGTTTCTTCAACAACTGCTTCTACTGGAGTTTCTTCAACAACTGGTTCTTCAACGACTGGTTCGCTAACAGTTTCAGTTGTTTCTTTAACTTCAGCGGTTTCAACAGGTTTTTCCTCTTCAATAGGAGTTGTTTCAACAAGTGGATTTGTTTCAACTACTGTTTCAGTTTCAACTGGAGTTTCTGGAGCTTTAGTTTCTTCAACTGGTTTAGTTTCTTCGACTACAGGTTTTTCTTCAACTATAGTTTCTTCCTTAGCTGGAACTTTGACTTCGACTTGTTTTTCAACAACTCTTTCATGCTTAATAACAAGATCTTTTAAAGCTTCTCTAATTTCGCTAGCAATAATTTCTTTAACTTGATCTTCAGTTAAGCCTTTTTTCTCTTTTTTAGGAGCTACAGGTTTTTCTTTAACTTCTTGTAATTTTTCACCTTCTTCTTTAACGCTAGTTGGCATTGCAAAGATAACTGGTGATGGATAAATTTTTGTTTCTTCTTTTCTACCTTCAACAGCTTGAGTTACTGTAGGAGTTGAAACTTTTCCTTCTTTATTAGAAGCTTTAACAATAGCTTGAGCAATAGCTTCAGCTTGTTTTTCGTTTTTATATTCTTCAACGATTCTTCTTGTTTCAGCTCTTTCAACTTCCTCTTGAATAACTTTTCTAACTTCTTCAACAGTTAAAGGTTTAGCTTTAATACTTTGACGTGGATAATCAGCTTCACCTGCTTCAACAAGTGGTCCATAATTTCCATATTTGTCAAATCTTTTAACAACGAGAATACCTTTTTTCTTCTCAACAACTGGTGCTGGTTCTGGTTGTGGAGCAGTTTCGATAACAGGTACTGTTTCTTCAACAACTTCTTTCTTTTCTCTAAGTTGAACAAGAGCGGTAATTGCCATACCAAGATAAGAAATAATGTAAAGTAAAGCAGCAAGACATAAAACATAAGCTAAAATGGAAACAATATAAGCTTGCCATCCGCCATTAAAATGACTTGGATTTACTGTACCAAATGATAAGGCATTAACCATGGAGTGGAAGACGGTTAAATCACCATTATGTGCAACTGTTGCAACAAGTCCATCAAAAACTAATTTGCCGCTTTCATATGACCATTCTAAGTGTCTTGCAAAATAATAAGCGGTTGTGCAAAGAACTGAAATTCCAGCAAAAATTAAGAAAAAGAATGCAAAAGCGACATGTTTTCCACTTCTTCTTTTTATAGCCTTTACAAAAATGACTACAAAGAAAACGATAAATAATACTGCTATAACAAGCCAGATAAGATTATCGACAATTAAGCGATAATCGGACCAATCAGCAAGACCTTGCCCGCCTTTTCCAAAGAGAGCTAAGAAAGCTTCTCCTAAAAATCCGGTCCAGTAATCTGAACTAACAACAGGTAACCAAGCGATAGCACTGAGATTGGTTCCATTAATGAATTGGTCACCAATGATACCAGCAGTGTCTCTGAACCAAACGCCTAGTCCAAGAACGACGAGAGTAACGACCATACCTACAAGGCCGGTAATTACCCAGTTTCTTAAAACACGGTTTTTCTTCATAAACTACCCTCCCCCGTAAATTAAGCTCCCAATAAGGTATTTAGCTTTCCAACGCTTACATCAATAAAGTTATCAAGCATATCGGTGAAGGCATCCTTGAATGCGATAGGGACTTTTGCACCGGTCTCGTCAATAACGTCAACTGAAATAATATTGAAAGGACTTAAACCTATATTGCCTAAATAATTAAATAATGTATTAATAAAATGACAATTTTCACTTAAAGGATTTAAAACTCCTAGTACAGTTTGGGCATAGCCAACATAAGTATTAAGATCACTAGAAGTAACTACGCCAGAATCAATAATTAATTTATATAAATCACTATTGCTATCTTGAAGTTGAGGTAAAATAACTGAATCTAAAGGAATAGCTAAGTTTCCACTGAATTGGAAAAAAATCACGCAAATCGTGCCCATTTCTATCATTCCGAATATTCCACCAAATAGACGTGCCACAAATCCTTTTCTAAGACGTTTTGGCATAATCCATTTAAGAATAATCCAATAAAGAATTGTTGATAGAACAAATCCAGCAACAAGTAAAACTAAAAAACCAACTAAGGCTACACTAGATTTGGCAAAGCCTTCACTTGTTGCATTTAATAAAACAGGATCAAGACCAGTATTTTGAAGTAATAAGAATGTATCTTTTATATTTGTTAATCTTACAGTTACGCCAAGTTCTTGAATATCATAAGTTAAATCAAAGCCGAATTGCTGAGATAAAAATTCCAAACTGTCGTATTCAACCCACTTTGCAGCATAATCAAATACACCAAAATAAAGAATTAAGCAGGCGCCAAACAAGACGAGCATGCCTACTAAGCATCTCCACCAACCACGAATTAAGCCCCCAATAAGTCCAAGTGCAAGGCATATTATTAAAATTAGATCTGCGTTGATCATATTACTTATATTTTAGGTTGATAAAATAAAAAAATAAAGGTAAAACATTAGATTTTTAAAACTTTTTTGCACACAATCAATGGTTTTTTTAGAATTTGTCGATGAAATCATAATTTATTAAAAAAAGTAGGTAAAAAGTTGGATTTAAATCTAAAATTAACTGTGTCAAACATTACATAATCTTAAAAACGCGAACAACTACTTCAAAAATTTAGAAGAAATTTTTTTAAAAAAAATGCTTGCAGCAAATCGGCAGCCTATGATATACTAATCAAGCGTTGGGTATTTAGCTCAGCTGGGAGAGCATCTGTTTGACGTACAGAAGGTCATAGGTTCGATCCCTATAGTACCCACCAAATTTAAAAAATATCCCCGATTTGCAGGGGATTTTTATTTTTTATAAATAAATACTTTAAATTTGGTCCGCTTTTTTCTAAAATTTCACTATTATCTTTATTATATATATAAATTAAAAGAGGTGCTCGTAGTCACCTCTTTTAATTTGTTTTTATCCTTTAATTAAGAATGTTTTATAAGCAAGATATGCTTCATAAACATCAATCTTACTTACTATTTCCATTGGAGCGTGCATATTTAAGACTGCGACTCCGGCATCAATTACATCCATATTGAGATTTGCAAGGATATAAGCGATTGTTCCACCGCCTCCTTGATCAACCTTACCAAGTTCAGATGTTTGATAATAAACATTATCTTCATCCATAATTTTTCTTAAATGAGCAATAAACTTTGGAGAAGCATCATTGCATCCACCTTTTCCTCTACTACCAGTATATTTATTAAAGACTATACCCTTATTTAAATATGCGCTGTTTTTAAGTTCATTAACACCAAGGAAAAGTGGATCAACACCAGCTGAAACATCACTTGAAAGCATTCTAGAATTAGTTAAAGCTCTTCTTAAAGCAAGTTCATTATATTCGCCTTTTAAGTTCATAACTTCTGCAATTAAGTTTTCGAAATAGCGAGATTGAGCTCCGGTTGCACCAACTGAACCAATTTCTTCTTTATCAACTAAAATGCAACAAGAAGTTCTTTCTGGTTTTTCAGTTTCTAAGATTGCTCTTAAGGAAGTATAGGCGCAAACTTTATCATCATGTCCATATCCAGCAATCATACTTCTATCAAGACCATATTCTCTAGCTTTACCGGCTGGAACAATTTCAAGTTCTGCACTAGCAAGATCTTCTTCTTCAATATCGTATTTTTCTTTTAAAAGTTTTAAAACATTAGCTTTAATTGAATCTTTTTCACCATCTTTAACAGGTAAAGAACCAACAGTTAAATCTAAATTTTCACCTTCAATAAAAGTTGAAGCTGGTTTTTGCATTTGATCAGCGGATAAATGGATTAAAAGATCGCTAATTCCAAAAACTGGGTCTTTTTCATCATCACCAATTTGAATTTCAACTTCACTTCCATCCTTTTTATAAACAGTGCCATAAATCGCTAAAGGAATAGTAACCCATTGATACTTTTTAACACCACCATAATAATGAGTGTCAAGTAAAGCAAAACCAGTTGATTCATAAAGTGGGTTTTGCTTAACATCTAAACGTGGTGAGTCAATATGAGCTCCTAAAATATTAATACCTTTTTCAATATCCTCTTTTCCAATAACAAAAAGAGCAATATTTTTACCTCTATTAATTGAATAGACTTTGTCACCAGCTTTTAAAGATTTGACTGAATTAATATCTTTAAAACCAAATTTTTCTGCAAGTTCTGTTGCGTTTTTTGTGAAGACTCTCTCTGTTTTGCTTCTTGATAAAAAATCAATATAATCACTAGCAAATTTATCAAGAGCTACTTTTGCTTCACCTTCATATTTTGAATAAGCATATTTGTTATACATACTCTTACAACCTCCGATTTAAATTATATCTAATTAAAATATTTTGTCTTTAAAAATGATAAGGAAATGTGAGCAAAAAGGGTCGCTTTTAAACTTTACTTTATAAAGTTTATTTATTAGCTAAAATTTATCGTCAAAATTTTCGTTTCTTTGACTATTCATGTAAGTCTAGTAGCCATCTATTTAAAGGAACTTATTCTTCTTTAATCCAGACAATCATGCATTGAGATTTTTGATTTCTGTTACCTCTAAGATAAAAAAATTAGAATAAGTTCTACTTTTTCTCCATTTATATAGCCGTTTACTTTTAGCAAATTAGTCCTTATATTAATATCTTTGCCATAATCAAGCGTTCTTATAAAAGTTTTACCATCTTCAATTATTTTAAAATTTCCATTTTTATTAATTGTAATTGCATTAGGATTATCAAAATCAAAGTTATCTATACTTTCGGCACAATATACTAAAGGTCCATATTGAATAGTGACCTTTCCAACATTATCTTTTTCAAAATCTTGATAAATCCTTATAACTTCATAATTAAAAGCTAATTCAATTTCGTGTTCACCTTTATCTAGAACAATTTCAATAAAACCGTTTTGTTGCAATTTGTATTAAGATTCTTATCGTTTAATTTAGCTGAATAATTATTTGCCTAATAAGGCTTTCTAACAAATACTATATATCCTTTAGCACTAATTGATTTAAATTTTACGTAATTACCTAATGGTAAGTTTGTTTCTTGAATTAATTTCACATCATTTTTGCCTATTTTTGAGTCAAAAATTGATGAGATAAATTGATTAACGTTTAAAGATTTTTCAAACATATCAAACATAAAATTAATTATATGCGGTGAATATTGCTAATACATGTTAAGAAAAAAAACGATCACTTAATTTTACTTCTTCGCATTGAGTTCTCATTAAATTTTTAAAATTAAAACTCATTCTTTACTTCTTATTATTCGAAAAACCTTTACTTAAAATTAACTACTTTTTTACTTAAAAACTACTAATTCCAAGCAAATAGCCTGCAAAACTTCATTATTTTATAAAATTAATAATTTTTGAGTAACCTAGTATAACATCCTCTAAATAATGGATTGAATCTTTTTGATTTATTTTATATAAGATTGGAGTTCCTACTAAATATACATCGCTTAATTCATCGCATCCGAGCATAGCTTCTCTCATATCATCGTTTGACATACTTTCATCACGTTCCTTAAATAAAGCTATTTCCTCATCGTTCATATTTTGCAAAGATAGAGTGTAAACTTTTATATCACTTTTTTTAATAAAATCTTCCATGTCCTCTTCTAGATCTTGGCAAGGTGGGCACATTAAAGAATAGTAATAAACAAAATACTCATTTTCACTTTTTGTAAAGAATTCATCTGCAAAAATATTGTATTGTCCTTCAAAAAAACTGTTATCTTTCATTTCTCTCACTTCTTCGGCACAGGAAGCAATAGGTGTCATTAAAAGTAAAATAGAAAACTTATTTACTATCTTTTTCCATTTCTTCATAGTCTAAATAGATTGTTGATTTAATTGTATCAACACTAACTTCTCCAGAAGCAATATCAACAAGTGATCTTTTTTCTTTTGTAACGAGCATAACAATAAAATTAATCACTAAAGGAATAAAATATAAATAAACAGAAATTGTATTTAAAACAATAGTTATAAAAGTTCGAATTATTTTGTGGCCCATCTTAACTTTGTAACCATTTCTTGTTGTAAATCCTAATTTTAAAAAATGCATAAATAAGGATTCACCATTTTTATTTATTAAAAATGGTAAAGGGAAAACAATAAGTGAAGCTAAAAGCATAGAAATTAATATTTCCATTTTCTCGATATAAGCAATGTAGCTATTAATGTTAGCAAATTCACCATAGTTAGTGAAATCAGTTAATGCGTAATTATAAACACCTTTGTTTTCATCAAGAAAATAATTTTCAATAGCTTTTATATACCCTTCTTCATTACTACTAACTGTTTCTCCACTAGTTACATCAATGACCTCATCTTTTAATTTGAAATCAGTATAAGATGCATCTAGTGAATCTATTTCAAAAATTGGATTATCCAAGGTCTTTTCATCAAAATCAAAAAATCTTGTATTTAAATCACTATTTGACTTATTTTCTAGTTCTCTATAATCAAAATAATAATCATTAATTGCTTTTAAAAAGTCTTTATAATTATTTTTTTCCTCGTCAAAGTCCCATATATCTACTTTTATGTAACTATCTCCTTCTTTTTCCACGACAAAAAGCGAAGACTTCTCTTGGACTTCAAATTGCTGTTGTCGATACATAGAATTATGAAAACCAATATCTATATATCCACTAGCTAAAGACATAAAAAAGGTAATTGCTAACGCAAATACACAAGCATAGTCTAATACGCTAGCAATTATCCTTTTCCAAATTTTTCCTAAATATAAATCACCCATTACCTAGAAAATACACTTATCAGAGAAATCATCAAAGATATGAATTCTATCAACATTAAATACAAATGTGACTTTTTCACCTTGTTTGATTGATTTATCATTATTAATTCTAGCAATAAAATCAGTTCCTAAAAGAGTACAATGTAAATAATATTCATTGCCTAATAACTCAGCAATTTCAACATCTAAACTAAATTCTTTTGATGGATGAGCAAATAAAACCTTATTTCTTTCAAGATCAATATGTTCTGGTCTGATACCAAAAGTACAATCGAATCCTTCAGCTAAGCATTTTTCATAATTAGCAATTAATGCATTAATTTCTTCAATTCTCTTAGCTTTTAACTCTTCGAAAGTTGGAAGATTCTTTTTCTTGAAAAGATTTTTAAAACTAAATTGATTGCTACCTTTTAAAACAGCTTTTGCTACTGCTTTATGAGCTTTAATAGCTCTTTCTTCATCAGTATCAAATTCAGCTTTTCTAGTAGTTTCAACTTCTTTCTTATCGTCTTCTTCAAGTAAAGCCTTGCGGTCAGTTGTTGCGGCGTGTGGTAATAATTCAATTTCAAAATCAATATTCTCTAAACGATCTTTTAAAGTCTTGATTTCATCTTTAAAGAAATTTTCAATTCTTTCTTGTCTTGCTGCATCAATAGGAATACTAAATCCATCTTTAAATGATAATACACCTTTTTCATAATGTCCTTTTAACATGTTCATTGCTGGAGTTCCAATAAATGTTGCAACAAACTTGTTGGTTGGAGAGTTATAAATTTCTTCTGGTGTACCAATTTGTTGAATATGACCTTTGTTCATGACAACAATTCTTGTAGCCATTGTCATAGCTTCTGTTTGGTCATGAGTAACATAAATTGAGGTAGTATTAAGTCTTTGGTGAATCTTAATAATCTCACTTCTCATGGTGACTCTTAATTTAGCATCGAGGTTAGATAAAGGTTCATCCATTAAGAAAGCTTTTGCTTTTCTAACAATAGTTCTACCTAAAGCAACTCTTTGCATTTGACCGCCAGAAAGTTGTCTTGGCTTTCTATCTAAAAGTGTTGTTAAATCAAGCATTTCAGCAGCTTCTTTAACTCTTTGATCAATTTCTTCATTTGGAACATGTCTCATTTTTAAGCCAAAAGCCATATTTTCATAAACAGTCATATGTGGATATAAAGCATAGTTTTGGAAAACCATAGCAATATCTCTATCTTTTGGTGTTAAATTATTTGAATAAATTTGATCAATATATAAATCGCCTGCTGTAATGTCTTCAAGACCAGCAATCATTCTTAAAGTGGTAGATTTACCACAACCAGATGGTCCAACAAAAACAATAAATTCATTCTTTTTAATTTCTAAATTGAAATCATAAACTGCTTGGAAGCCATTTGGATAAACTTTGTTAATGTTTTTAAGAGAAATATAAGAATCAATATTAGGATTTCTTAAAGCTTCAATACGTAATTCTTGCAAGCTCTTCTTCTCTTTTTGTTGTTCGTTTTCTGACATTTTCAGTCCCTCCATTATTTTATAAAGATGATATCTTTATTAACGATATCATTAATTTTTTTAATATTTTCTGGATCAGTTTTTGGTTTACGAGTGTAAGTTAAAAGACCATTGATTTCTTGTTCAACATCATAAAGTTGGGTATAACAGAAACCACATAAACCATCGCTTTTAGCGATAGCTTCAATAATTCTTTTATACTCATTCAAGAAATCTTTTTCGCTATTAACATTGGTATAACCCCAGCCTTCTTTAATATGTGTTAAGAAGGAAATTCCACCAAATTCTGTTAACATAAATGGCACTTTTGTATTTTCATATCCTTCAAGGAAAATTACTCTATTACCTGGACATGAATGCATCATAACATCTTTGTCAGCTAAAGATTTTTCAAACTTTTCATGTTGAATTAAATCATCTTTATTACCATGACGATAATTATGAATTGAACATATATCTGTACTTGCCATTTCCCATCCATCATTACCAACGACTAAACGGGTAGCATCTAAAGATTTTGTTAAGTGATATAAAGCATTTTGATAATGAACTTGTTTTGGATCGCTATTTAATTCAGGAACGCCCCAGCTTTCATTTAAAGGAACTAAAGTAAATATTGATGGGAAGTTAAAATATTGTTTAACAATTTCACTCCATTCTTTACTTTGAAGTTCAATTAATTTGTTGTTAAAAATTTGAGCACTTGGACATTCAAGCCAGCAAATAAATCCAAGTTTATCACAAAGATAATAGAAATAAGGATCTTCTATTTTTTGATGAATTCTTCCACCATTAAAACCCATTTCTTTTGCAAGTTTAATATCATTAATAAGATTATCAACTGAAGGATAAGCTAATAAACCATCTTTAAAATAACCTTGGATTAGCACGAGTTTTTGATAAAAAACACGGTTATTTAAAGAGAAAGCTCCATTTTCAATTGCTATCTTTCTCATGGCAAAATAAGTTGAAACATTATCAATTACTGTTTCTTCATCTTGATAAACTTTAATATTGATATCATATAAAATAGGATTGTCTGGACTCCAACATAATTCACCATTATGGAAGAAAGTTTCCATAATGTCTTGATTGTTCCAAACTTTAATTTTAGAAATGACTCTATCTTTATCTTTTGTGTAAACTACATTTCTAGCAAGTTCAATACCTTTTAAGGAAATTACATATTCAATTTTAAAAGCAGGTTTAAGCGTTAAAGTTTCAACCTTGACTTCACCTCTATCAATATCACTAGAAATATAATATTCATCTATATAATTGTTATTTAAGATTTCAAGATAAACATTTTTATAAATTCCACTAGTTCTTGTATAGAAAATTGATTCACTTTTTTCTTTCCAATACTGTTTTCCTCTTGGAAAATCTTGTGATCTTGAATCGTCATAACAAAATACAGTAAGTTCATTTTTACCTTCAACTACAAAATCACTAATGTCAACTTTGTTGATACTAGCTCCACCTATGTGTTTAGAAACTAAAAATCCATTAATATAAATTTCACTTTCATAGTCAACGCCATTAAAAGTAATAATATACTTTTTGTTTGCGTCAAAAGTAACATCGAAGCTACGATGATACCACATATAATCATGAAATTTAGTATCGCTAATCCCACTTAATTTAGATTGGAAAGGAAAAGGAACTTCGATTGATTTTGAATAAGAATGGTCTAAAAACCATTTCTCTTTATGACCCAGATTTTCATCATCAAAGTCAAAATCCCATTTACCATTTAAATTAATTAATTCACTATCTCTTTTTAAGTATGGTCTTGGATCTTCGTTTCTAATACACATAAATATACCTCTTATTTCTATTATTTAATTCCGCTTCTACTAACACCATTAATGATGTATTTTTGTGCAAATAAGTAAACAATCATAACTGGGATTGCACTAATAACTGCACCAGCAAGTGGTGAAGTATCACCAGTTCTACCACTAACTAAAACAGAAAGTCCAACTGGCAAGGTAAGCCATTCTCTTCCTAAAACATCGACTCCTCCAGAAGCGATAAGTTGTGGCCATAAGTAATCATTCCAGTTTCCTAAGAAAGCAAAAATTGCTGCAACAAAGATAGCATTTTTACCTATTGGAAGAATTACTCTAAAGAAAATTTGGAAATTGTTACAACCATCAACCTTACAAGCTTCAACTAATTCTTTTGGAAGACCAAGGAAGAATTGACGAATAAGGAATAAACCGAAAACGCCACCAAGTCCTGGTAAAATACATCCAATTAAATAAACCCATGTTGGATTACCGGCAATTCCTAAACTATTAAATAAGTTATATAAAGGAACAAGGGTAATAATTCCTGGGAACATCATACTTGAAACAACGACTGTAAAGATTGCGTTTTTAAATTTCCAATCTAAGAAGACAAGCGCGTAAGCTGCAAAACTAACAATAATTAAATAAAGTACTGTGTGAATGCAGCCAACTATAAAGCTATTTAAAATCCATCTTAAAACTGGGTAATCACCATCAAAGGAAAATAACAATTGATACCATTCAAAAGTCCAGTTTTCAGGAGATGGAAAAATCTGATTAATATCGGTAATTGTATCAGGCTTAAAACTTGCACCTAATGCCCAAATTAAAGGCATAATCCAAATGGCGCCTAAAATGAGTAAACAGATAGTTGATACAATTCGACCAATTAAAATACTTCTTTTAGTACCCATAATTAAGCCTCCGTTTTTTGATAGGCATGTTGTTTTTTAAATAAACGACGATGACTATCTTTTTTATCACGTGTGACGTAAAGTTGGATAAGAGAAATTGCAAGAATGATTAAAGCAAAAAGAACACACATTGCATTAGCAATACCGGCTCCACCAACACCTCTATTAGGTAATTTGAGCATTTCAAGAACTCTTTGAATAAACATCATTGTTGCATCATCAGGTCCGCCCATTGTGATTAATTGTGATTGTCCATAAACGTTAAAAGAAGCAATAATGGTAGTAATTGAACATATCAATACTTGGTTAGCAATTTGTGGAATTGTAATATGAATTATGCTTTTTAATTCACCACATCCATCAATTGCTGCCGCTTCATATAATGATTTATCAACTTGTTTAATACCAGCATTTAAAATGACCATGTTGTTACCAACAGTCCACCATAAAGTTGTAAAAACAATAACAATCCAAGCGGATACAGGATCGCTTAAGAATGGGAATCCTTTAACAAATCCAAAGTCATTGTTAAATAAGAACTTGAAAATTAAACAGACTGTTGAAACAGATAAAACGTTTGGTAAAAAGAATAAAGCTCTAAAAAATCCTTCACCCCATGGTTTTTTATTTAACAAAAGAGCAAGGATTAGCGGGATTAAAATCAAAAAAGGCACTGTTAACACAACAAATAAAATGGTGTGTTGTAAACCTTCATTAAAATAATCATAAGGTTGAGGAAAATCAGGATTTCTAATTAAAATGTTCTGATAGTTTTGCCAACCAACAAAAGTTTTTTCGCTATCACCAAAATTAAAGAAGAAGAATGAATCAACAATTCCTTGAATTAAAGGATAGACGAAAAATAAAACGAAAAAGAACAAATAAGGACCAAAGAAAAGGGCAACAGTAAGCCATTTCGATATTTCAGCACTACGCTTACTTGCTTTCTTTTGTTCTTCGATCCTCTGTTCAAAAGTAATTATTTCATCCATTTTACTTTCTCCTAAGGGAAGAGGGGCTTATTAAAGCCCCTGCATAAATTATTGATTAAATACTTCCACCACTCATGTCAGCTTTAACAAGATTAATACCTTCTTGATAATATTTATCTACATAAGTATTAAGCTCATCATCACTTAATTTATGATTTGCATGCATAACTGCAGTTGTTACTTGTTGAAGTGGAGAGAATGCACTATAAGTGTATGGGCTAGCTTGCATTGCAACGAATGAATCGATTTCGCCAAATCCATCAAGATAAGGAAGTTTGGTGAAAGCTTCTTCTTCTCTTGCAGGAGCATAAGCTGGAATCTTACCACTTGCTGCCCAATCAGCTGAATGTTCAAGCATCCATTTGACAAAATACATACTAGCTTGTTGACGTGCCTTTGTTTCTCCGCCTAATGTATGTTTTGGTAAAACAAAGATATGACCATTAGTATAGTTAACACCTTTATAACCACTATTAGCTGTTGAATTAAATAATGTACTCATTGGAAGAACATCAAATTCAAATTCATCTTTAGCATCTTCGATAACATCATTTAAAAGCCAAATACCATCACAAGTAAATAATGCATTACCACTTCTAAATTGGCTAATACCAGCATCAGTTTGAAGTTGTGGTTCACTAATTTTATTTGCACCAAACATTAAATCTCTAATTGAATCGCCGGCTTTAAATGCAGCATCGTTATAATAAGCACCTGGTTGATAAGGAACAACTGTTCCATCACTCAATTTTTGATTTGGATCAAATCCTTCATCGCCTTCTTGAAGCATTTGTTTTCCGCCATAATTTAAGAAAGCATTAATGAAGAAATATGTATCTGGATAACCATCCGAAATTGGGAAACCTTGGTGGCCTGCCTTAATTGCTGCTTGTGCAGCTGCAATAATGTCTTCTCTAGTTTCTGGCATTTCTAAGCCAAGTTCTTTAAGCATAGAAGTATTTACATAAATACCAGCCATATGCATATCGAATGGAATACCATATTGTTCGCCATTAAATTGCATATTATCCCAAACATCTGCAGGGAAATCATTTGGATCAAGCTCAACTTCAGCAAGTTCCATAATATCATCTAATTCTCTAAAGTATCTGCTAGAACCATCTTCTTCTTGTGCAGCAAATTGTAAAACTCTTTCAGCATGAATTAACATGACATCAGAGTTACGATTATTAGAAGTTGTTAATGGTAAGTTTCCATAAATATCTGCTGCTTGAACAGGAGCAGCTTGGACTCTAATTTGACCTTGATGTTCTTTGTTAAACTCATTAACAAGATTAGTTAAATAAGTATTATCGGTACCTGTAATAACGTGTTGGAAGGAAATATTGACATTTCTAAATACAATTTCACCATCATCTCCGATATCCATAGATCCTTCATCTCCACCACAACCAACTGTGGCAAGAGTAGTTGCAAGTGCAGCAACACCGATTAAAAATAATCTTTTTTTCATTGAAATATTCTCCTCTTATTTCTCGTATTTTATTTTTGGTCCAGCAACTGTTCTAAAGTAGCTTGGAGCGTATGAAACTAAGTGTGGGAAACCATTATCATCCCATTCAAGTTTGTCCATGAAAACATATCTTCCGGCTGGAGCTAGTTTGTCATATCCATGGTAAACCATCCACCAATCATTAACGTCATCTTGGAATAAAGACATATGTCCAGGACCTGCGACGTTTTGATCACCTTTAACAACTAATTCACCACGATCTGTGCCAAGCATGTCAACTCCTTCTGCATCAACATAAGGACCAGTTATGCTTTTACTTCTAGCAACTTTAACGTGATATGTTGAATTTACACCTTCACAACAAGTGCCTTGAGAACCAAATAAATAATAGTAATCATTTATTTTTCTAATATAAGCACCTTCGTAAGTGCCACCATTCCAAGGACCAACAATACCAGCAATTAAAATCTTATCGTCTTTAGCAGTTTCAGGATTTTTTAAAGCTGTCCCATCTTCATTTAATTCAACAATGAAAATACCACGGAAACTTCCCCAAGCCATCCAAACTTTTCCATTGTCCTCAAGGACAACTGGATCAATAGAGTTATCGACACCAATTTCACTAGATAAGAAAATTTTTCCTTTATCTTCCCATGGTCCTTCTAAACTATCAGATTGCATTACGCCAATTCCAGGATCTTCATCTCCCCAAACAGAAACGGAGTAATAATAGTTCCATTTGTCACCAATTTTAACGACATCTGGAGCCCAAATTGCATCGTATGTATTTCCCCATTTAACTGTTCTTTTAATATCGTCAAGTTGTTCCCAATACCCATTATTTAAATCTTCGTTTTTATAAACACGTCCACCGGTTCCGAAAATATAAAAAGTATTGCCATCTCTAACAACGGTAGGATCAGGACAATCAGCCATAATAATAGGATTTTGATAACGAGTTGTTGTCAATATTGAACCATTATTATCATCACCGACATCATCACTTTGACTAGGAGTACAGCCAACTAAAACCATGGAGCTTAATGCACATAAGGCAAATTTAAGTAACTTCATTTTTTTCTCCTTTTTGATAGACTCTTACATCAAAACACATATTGAGTTTTTCTCTTTCTTTTGGATCAGTTGTTATACAATAACTTGCTGTTTTTGCAATTAATCCATAATCAAATCCAATAGAAGCTATATCATTTGTCCCAAGTGAGTTTTGACTTATCGCGTCATAACCAATAATTTCGACTCTATTTAAATCAAAATTTATATTTTTTAAATAATCTATAACCATGAAAGCATGTTCATCGTTATAACAAAATATTCCTAAATTTTCTAAATTCAGCACATCTTTCAATGCTGTTTTTAGATTTTCTATATCGATTTTTTGATATTTTGTGGTTTTTCGAACATATCTAAGATAGTGGACAAAACCTTTATACCTACGAACTGAACATTCACTACCATTAATATTTATATAAATAAAGTTTGTGCACTTCTTACTTAATAAATATTTTGCAGCTAGCTCTCCCCCTTTAAAATCGTCTGTGTAAAGCATTTCACAATAATTGTCTTCTAGTTTTCTGCCAATCATTAGAAATGGCAATTTATTTAATTTCATTAACTCAATTGAATCCTGCGTTGGTTCAACAAATGAAATTATTCCATCAACTCTTTGATAGATACATTCTTTAACAGCATCAATTGTGAATTTATCTCCGAAAAGATTAATTAAAACACATACATAACCTTCTCTTTTTAGATAAAACATTAGCTTATTACTCATAAGAATGAAGTAATAATTTTTGATGTTATTAATTACAAGGGCAATTAGTTTGGAGCTATCTTCTTTTACTAAGTGTAAAAGGTTACTAGGCAGATAGCCCATTTCTAGGGCTTTCTGCCTGACCTTCTTCTTTGTTTTTTCAGATATATCGCTACAATCTCTAAGTGCTCTTGAAACCGTATTTACTGAAACCTTTAGTTCATATGCAATAGATTTCAGGCAAACATTAGTTTTGTAGCCCATAAATTAATAAATTATTTTTTTACAATTCTAATGTAGTCAACATCCATTGTATATTTGACGTTATATTCAGCAAGTAAGAGACCAACTCTGAGTCCGCCACCAGTAACGTCTGCTTCAGGAGTATACTCTTGGCTCTTAAAGATTTGCCATTCATTAGCTTCTTCAAAAATCATATCGGTTTTTCTAGTATCGCCACAGAACTCAAGTCTTAATGTTCTAACAGATGGATCATCAACTTTAGCTTTAACTTCAACATAATAAGTTTCACCAGCTTTTAAGACGTTACCAGTATTATTTTGTTGTAATTGAGCTTTCCAATCAGGTTCTTTACACTCATCTTTTAAGGCTTTAATTGTTGCAATACCATCTTGTTCAGTGATTTCAACATTGCCATTTTCTTCTAAGTTCCAATATGTAAGGCCATCATTGAAATCATCATTCATTAAATCCCATTCGTTTTCACGGTTTGCAGGTTTTTCCCATGTATACTCTCTTCTAACATAGGAAATATTTCCTTCGTCATCAGTATACATATATTGTTCTGCAAAATTGGCTTTTGTCATTGTATCAGTAAATGATGTTGGGACAACGCCAGTTTTAACTAATTTATCTGTGATATCGTTTCCAGCTGCGTCTTTTGCTGTAACTTTTTTAGCCTCAGCATATGATTTAAATGGATCTAAACCATCTAATTTAACAGTTTTAGCATTTTCAAAGACTACACCAGTTGTATTTGCAGTTTTTGCCATCTTTTTAACATAAACATCATCAATCCAAACAGTATCTGTTTCACCGGCAGCAACATCATCAGCTTCAGTAAATCTTCCAAGTAAGAAACCTAATTTAATTGCCTCTAATTTTTCATCGCCAGTTGTGTAATAGAATTTGTAATCTTGATATTCAGTTTTTGTAGCAAGGCCATAGCAGTTTGGTTTTTCAACAACAGCATATCCGTTTGCAGGAACTTCCATAGTTACACCAATATTTCTGCTACTATTTGATTTTGCTTTAAATGTAATTTCATAAGTTGAATTAGCATCTAAATTTAAACCATTGTATTCGACTTGGTTATTCCAATATTCTAAACCAGCATTGGTGATATCAACTTTTAAAGCTTTTTCTGTTGAATCCCAAGAATATTCCATTTTAGAACCAGCATTTCCGTTTCCACTCCATCCAGCGACACCTGTATCAAAAGTTGAATTGTCTAAAGTTGTGCCTCTTTCAACAATAAATGTTTTATAAGCATAACCAGTTCCTTCTGCATCAACTTTAGTACCATCTGCTGTTTCAGCATAATAATAAACGGTATAAGTTCCTGGATAGCCAGTATCAATAGACATTGAGCTTTCACTATCTAAAACAACTTTAAGTTCATCGCCCTCACTTGAAGTTGCTTTGACGCCAGCTAATGGATCTGGTGCTGTATCGCCCATGTTTAAATAAACTGTTTCAAGACCAGTCCAATTAACGGTTACGTTATCAGGTATAACATCGCTACCTTCATCATTTCCACAAGAAGTCATTCCAACGATTGACCCGAATGTAAGTGCACTTAAAAGTGCGACGCTTAATACTTTTCTTCTTTTCATAGTTATCCTCCTAAAAAGTATTTTTGTTGTCTTTAAGTTAACTTTAAAGAAATATCGTTGTCAAAATTGTAATGTTGCGTAATGTTTTAAAAAATAACGATAATTATCGTACTTTTCTAATTATGTTCAATTTTAAAACATTATTTTTAATGTAAGCGCTTTCTTTTAAAAACTGGAAGCGCTTACAATTTTCACACCTAAATTTAATAAAATTTTAAAAGGTGATTCGCCAAAAATCTAAAAAGAGCGATAAGTATCGCTCTTTTTGCTAATTTTTATAAATTAATTTGTGAAAGTTTTGACTAAATTATTATGTTTTTAAAATTTACAATAATTTTAATGTAAACCTTAAAATTGACTATAAAATCTTGCTTACTTTTCCTTGATTAAAGAAAGTTATTTTATCATTATCAATCTTAAATACTGTTTTATAGAAACTAGACATTAAGTCAAACATATGTTTTGTATCTTCACTCCCTATAGTTTCAAAAGAAGAATGCATAGCAAGTTGAGGCATACCAATATCAGCAGTCAAAATACTTTCTTGTGATATAGAAATATTTCCAAGAGTTGACCCACCTCTAACATCACTTCTATTAAAGAAAACTTGATAAGGAATATTATTTTCTTTACATAAAGTTTTAACAAAAGCCGATGTAAAGGCATCACTTGTATAAGCCATATTTGAATTAAATTTGAGTAAAATGCCTTTATTTAATAAGCAAAGATTTTTATCATCACTCATTTCTGGGTGATTAGGATGAATTGCATGTCCATTATCAGCACTTAAAACAAATGATTTTTTAATTGCTGCAAAGTATTCACTTTCTTTTACATTAAAAGATAAAGCTATTCTTCTTAAAGTGGACTTTAATAAATCGCTGTCTGCTCCTGAAAAAGACAAAGATCCAGTTTCTTCGTTATTAAAGAAAGCCGCAACTTTAATTCCAGTTTCGTTATAATTTGTTTCACTATCTACTAAGGCTTTTAAAGACAAGAAAGCACTAGATAAATCATCTTCTTTTTGACCACAAATTAAGTCATCATGAAAACCAACATATTGGGCTCTATCAAAATTATAAAGATATAAATCATAAGACACTATTTCTTCATCATCTTTTAAAAAGGAAGAAATAATTTCATCAAAATAATGTGCTTTCTCACTTGTACCAGCTAAAGGCAATAAATCAACTTGTGGATTATAGATAAATCCATTATTAGTGTTTCTATTTTGATGAATAGCAACATTAGGAATAATTGCTACAGCTTGTTTAGTATCAACAATTCTAGTTTCTAATCCGTTTTTAGTTTTAACAATCAATCTTCCAGCAAGACCTAATGGTCTATCAACATAAGTAGAATTAATAAGGCCTCCATAAACTTCAACTTTCCATTTCTCGTAGAAATTTGTGGAAACTGCAGGGTTTTCTTTTAATTTTAAGGCTGGCGAATCTAAATGCGATGAAATAATTTTGTAATAAAAATCGCTTTTATTAAGTCTATATGGAGTAATGAAAGCAACTAAAGAATTACCATTCCTTAAAAAGAAATATTTACTATTTTCTTTTAAGTTCCAAGTTTCATTTTCTTTGATTTCTTTAAATCCTGATTTACTTAAAATGTTTCTAATAGCATTTGCTGCTAAATACTCATTATGACTTTCATTTAAAAATGCAATAAGTTCATCATTTAATTGGTTTTTCATCTCACTACCTCTTTTCTTGTTAATTGTACTACTTTTTTATATTTGGCTAAATCTTAACACAATCGATATTTAGTTTTAACTGATTATTAACCAAGTTTGTTAATACTTTCTTTTTTCAAAAAACCTACAAAACTCAACTATTTTAAATAATTAAAGACACAAAATCATTTGAATAAGTAATAATTACTGTAAATATTGTTGCAATAACTAGAACCAGTATTGCAACCAATATAACGTTGATACATAAGATTTGTTTTCCCGATAATTTAATTTTACTAGCAAATCTTAAAGCACACATTGTTAAAGAAGCAATTAAACCTATACTTGAAAATGCATAAGTTACTATAACAAGAGGGTTCCCGCTTCTCATTAATAAAGAATTAAAACTATAAAACAATGTTAATCCATCTAAATCAACTTTTAATGCTGGAATAAAAGCAACAATAATAAAGAAAAGATAGACGATTGCATTCATTATCCAATATGAAAAATTGAGCATTGAGATTTTAGCTTCAATTTTTACTGTATCTTTTCTAGTTTCTTCGTTTATGATTTCTTTTTCTTCAACGTTAAAAACTTCACAAAGTTTTTGCACTTCTTCTCGCGTTGGTATGTATAAGTCGTTTTCAATTCTTTGAAGTTTCTTTAATGGTATTTCGCTTGTTTTGCTAATTTCCTCTATTGAAATATTTTTATTTAATCTAAGTTCCTTAATCTTTTCACCAATAGTCATAATTTCTTTTCCTCATAAGGTACAAATATTGTAAATTATTCCTTAAATTATATAAATTAAATTTAATATAATTTTCGTTATTTACTTTTTAACTTTTGTTACCGTGTTATAACTTTTTAAGAGCAAATCACAGAGTAAAAGAAAATACGATGATAATCTTAAAATTTAAATTGTTAAGCAAAATTTACATTAATTTTAATGTTATTATTTCTTGTTATAATTATCTAAAATTAAGTTATCCGAGATAATCTTTGGAGGCAAAGGAATTATGAGACATATAATATTTTTCTTAACCACCTTGCTTTTATTGATTTTTAGTTCAAGCGGCATTGAAAACCTTCTATATCAAGGGCCATTATTATCAGTAACAACAAGTTCTAGTTTAATTGAAACTAATACAAATAAGCTCTCATTTTTAATATATAGAGATGAAGCAAACATTATTAATTTTAGATTTTTTAGTAGTCTCCCTGATTCAGTAAATATTTATAAAATCGACGGGTTTTTAGTATATAGTGGACATGGAAATGATTTATCAACATTTGAAGTAACCATGTCAGAAAAACAACTTTATATTGTAACAATTAGTTCAGTTGGCATAAACAACGTTTATGCAACGTTTAGTGCGGAGGATATATTATAAAATGAAGTCAAACCGTATAGAAAACTTAATTTTTCTTACATCATCACTTTTTTTATTAGCAATTAATGAGATACCATTCGTAAAAAGCTTGCAATACTTGTTCTATCCATTTTCCAGATATGAACCAGAAAGTTATGCAGGGAAATATACTTATTTTGTTTTAGGAATCTTTTCTATTTTAGCATTTATTTATTTTTTCTTAGCTTATTTCCGCAGTTCTAAAAGATCTTTTGATTTGTTCTTATACACATTTAAAAACTGTTTGCTTTATATCCCTATTATAGTTTTACTCCTGGTTATACCAGTAGATCCACACTTTGCCAAATTTACATATTTAAGTTATATTTTACTAATAGTTTTTATAGCGTTGTTAGTCTTTGATACTCTTAATTTTCTGTTTGATTTTAAATACCCTAAATTATCTTTTCTGATAAACCTATTTAAACAAATTATCTTATTGTTACTCATCATTTATGTATTTAGTTTAATCGTTGTAGATTATATACCACTTGAAGAAAACGAAAAACGTTATATCCCTAATTTTGCAATAACATGTACTACAGCATCTTTTTACTTTGCTTCCTTCCTTGCTTACTTAGGTTTTTCATTATATAAATTCACTAATTTGGACCAACTTGCTAATGAGGTAATAGTAAAATGAAAAAAATATACTCTCCGTCCATATATATGATTTTATTACCAATTTATTCATTCTTAATCACATTTTATTCAATATTTTGGGATCCTAAAAAAGGCAGCGTCATTGATTTTTCTTCAGATGTGCCGCTAATAATTTTGATTTTTTCACTTCTTTCAATAATTATAGGAATTACATTTGCAGCAATTTACAAATTTATTAATATCAAAGGCTTTGATAAAAGAAAACTAATTATCATTTCTCAAATATTTTTACCAATAAATGGTTTTATGATGCTTGTGCATTACTCAAATTACTTTTTTGACGAATCAATAGAGTTTTTATTTGATTACTATTTCAGTTTGATTGGTTATTTTTGCTATTCATGGCTAACAATTATTGGTATTTTACAGTTATGTAGCGATTTAAATTATTACTACTCAAGCAGAGATAATATATCTTTCCGAAAAAGATTAAACAAGACTGTCTCAGTCTTTTATTCTATAGCTATCGGTTTAACAATTTTTAAAGGTTTTATGAAGCCTGTTGAAAATGGAGGCGTTATGGGAGATGTCGTCTTTTATCCAGATTATTATAATGTGATTTTCATTATTTTGATTACTTGCATTGGTTTATACATTGGTTACTTTAATGTTTATAAAGTTAGATTAGGTATAAACATAAACGATAAAGAAAACTTAAAAAGAAATGAATTAAACACAGCTAAATAGTAGTTACAAAATACTCAAAATTCTCTTTTAACTTTAATTTTTCACAAGGTAAAACAAAATAACTCTTAAATTTGCTAACTTCAGTGTCTTCAATAAATCCTTTTCCTTCAATAATAGTAATTATTGATGGCTTTATAATATCTATCTTGTTTTCGTTTAAATTCTTTCCTTTATAAACTTCAAAATAATTAGTTTTAATAACTTCTTCTTTATTTAAATTTTGTATATCTAATTTGGAAAAATTTAAAACATCCATTGCTTTAGATACATGAAGTTCTCTTTTATTACCATTTTTATCTATTCTATTAAAATCATAAACTCGATAAGTTAATTTACTGCTTTCTTGAATTTCTAAAAGAGTTATTCCTTCTCCTATTGCATGGATTGTTCCAGGTTTGATTAAGTAAATATCGCCAGGCTTAACATAAATCTTATTAAGATAAGATAGTATTGAATCGTCTTTAATAAGTTTTGGAAACTCTTCTTTTTTTACGTCTTGATTAAAGCCAAGATTAATATACGAGCCTTCTTTTGCATCTAAGATAATCCACATTTCAGTTTTCCCTAGTGAATTTTCATATTTTAAAGCATATTCATCACTTGGATGAACTTGAATAGATAAAGATTGGGCTGAATCAATAAGTTTGATTAACAAATTTTGGATTTTAGGATTGATATATTTATTTATTTGATCCGATTTAATAAACTCAGTTATATTAACTTCCTTATTATCATAAATAAGTTTACTTTCATCCCCATCTAAAAATGACAATTCCCGGCTTTCAGAGATCTTATCTAAATTAGTCTTCTTATACTTTTTTAGATTGCTTCCAGCCCAAATGTATTCTTTTAAAGGTGGAATTAATTCATAAACATGTTTCATAATTCATTAACCACCTTTTTAAATATCTTTGAATATTTATCTAATTTTTCTAAGCATTTATCTTTATTTTTATCATTAGTTTCTATATAGCACTTTATTTTTGGCTCTGTGCCACTTGGTCTAATCATAAAACGTGTCTCATCATTTAATTTAAAAATTAAAACATTGCTTTTTGGCAAATGAATGTCTTCTGTTTTTTCTTCAAAGAAAGCTTTAGAAAGGGAATAGTCTTCTTTAACTAAAACTTTTTCAGAAAATAGTTCGTTGAGTTTTTGAAAACTCATTTCTCTTAAATTTTGTACAATTTGATTTATTCTTATTAAACCTTGTTCACCATCTAATTCTTCAGTTAGTAGAATAGTCTTGTTATAACCATACTTTAGATAAATGTCGTTTAACTCCTCAATTAATGAATGTCCATTTCGACGATAATATTCACTCATTTCAGCGATAAATAGCGAAGCGTTTACAGCATCTTTATCACGGACATCTTTATTTGTTAAATATCCATAGCTTTCTTCAAAGCCAAATAAATATTTATCTAGCTGACCACTTTTTTCTAAACGATTCATTTCTTCACCGGTATATTTAAAACCAGTTAACACTTCTTTGACTTTGATTCCATAATCACGAGCTATCTTATCAACAAATGAAGTCGATACGATACTACGAACAATTTCTTTCCCTTTTAAATCTCTTTTAACCTTTGTTAAATAATTAAGCATCAAAATAGCAACTTCGTTGCCATTTAAAAGTAGAAACTCATCTTTATAACGCACACCTATTCCACATCGATCAGAATCTGGATCAGTTGCAATTAATAAATCGCTATTAGAATCTTTAGCCAGTTTGATTCCTAATTCCATTGCTTCTTTTAATTCTGGGTTAGGCTTTGGACAAGTTGGAAAATTGCCATCTGGATTTTTTTGTTCTTCTACAATTAACAAATTTTTAAACCCACATTCTTTTAAGACCTTCGGAACTATTTTATAGCCTGCACCATTTAATGGAGTATAAACAATTTTGATTCCTTTTTCCGAAAAATCTTGCAAAAGTGAAGTATTTTTCGTCGATTTAATAAAAGCATCTATTAAATTCTCTTCAATTTCATTTATTAAGTATTTTACATTTTTATCATCTTTATATTTTAAAAACTCATCAAGAGGATCAATATCATTTATTTGACTAATAATCTGATTGGCTTCTTCTAAAGTTATCTGATTGCCCCCATCATTATAGACTTTATAGCCATTGTATTCTTTTGGATTGTGACTTGCTGTTAATATAATTCCAGCACTAGCTTTTAAATATCGAATAGCAAAACTAACAACAGGAGTTGGTATAAGTTCTTTAAAAATATAAGTCTTTATCCCTAAATTAGTAAAAACGTTTGCACTTAAATAAGCGTATTCTTGAGAATGATTACGTGAATCATATCCGATTACAACGCTTGGTTTATTAAATTTGGTTTTTAAATATAAGCCAACTCCTCTTGTTGCTTTATAAATGGTATAGGCATTAATTCTATTGGTGCCAAGCCCCATTTTTCCTCTTAATCCACCTGTTCCAAAACTAAGATCTTTATAAAATGAATCAGAAATTATTTCTTCATCCATTTTTAAAAGCGCTTCAAAATCTTTATTTGAAATACTTTCTAACTTATTTTTCCAAATATTAAAATTATTTAAAGCTATACTATTCATAAAATAACTCCGCAAATCTCTAATATTTTTATTAAAGGGGCGAAAAACTCGCCCCTTAACCTTTTTACTCTAATCCGCCTTGAGAAATTAATTTACCGCTCTTTCTATCGAATAGTAAAATTTCTTTACCAACAAAATCAAAGCGACAAATACTACCAACTTTATAATCAACTCCACCAAAGATAACACTTGTTAATAAGAATTCACCAACTCTTATTTTAACAATTGTTTCCATGCCTGATGGGAGTGCGCTATATATTTCACCTTCAATTTTGCCTTCATCAGATAAACGAATAAATTCAGGTCTAATACCAATAATATATTCATTATCTTGAATAACTTTTTCTTCATCCGAACTCATTGTTTCAGTTACTTTTTGAATAGAGAAGTTAAAATCTTTATCTTTGTTGCCTTTTTCAACAAATTTCTTATTCTCTTTAAGTTTTGCTCTTTCTTCTTCCTCTTTAGCAAATTCGAGATCTCTTTCTTCTCTTAAAGCTTTAAGATCAACATCAATTAAAGGATTAAATTCAAAATGTAAATCATTTAAGAGTTGAAGTTTGATTCGTTTATCTTCGCCTTGTTCTACAAAAGCTTCAACAAAGTTAATTGCAGGCGAGCCAACAAAGTCAGCGACAAAGATATTTTTAGGCTTTTTATAAACATCAAGAGGTGCGTCATATTGTTGTAAAACACCATTATTGATTAAGCAAATCTTTGTAGCAAGAGTCATAGCTTCAAGTTGATCATGAGTAACATAAACAAAGGTTGAACCTGTTTCAAGGTGTAAACGCTTAAGTTCACTTCTCATTTCAAGACGAAGTTTTGCATCAAGGTTAGAAAGTGGCTCATCCATAAATAAGACTTTTGGTCCTGGAGCGAGTGTACGAGCGATTGCAACTCTTTGTTGCTGGCCACCACTTAACTCACTTGGATAACGATCCATGAATTCTCCGATTTTAACAACTCTAGAAACATGTCTTACTTTAAGATCGATTTCTTCTTTTGATAAACCTCTTAATTTATATAAGTGAACTTTTTTACCATCCCATGATTTGTCTTCATAATCGATTGTTGGGATTTTTTCACCTTTTTCATTAAGATGGAAACCATTGTTTAAGTAATAACTCTTAATTCTAGCAATTTCATCGCTATAGAATTGGAGTTCTCTTTTAACTTCATCTTCTTTTTCTGCATCGTCTTTTGTAGCTATTGAGCTAGCAAAATCAAATAAAGTTTTAGCTGTTTTATATGAGACATTAGTTTTTCTCATAATATATTTAACAGGTTTAACATTTTCTTCTTTAGCTTTCTCAATGTAAGATAATAAAGTTTTATAATCTTTAATGATGTCGTAAGTTAATTTAACAGAGATATAATCTTCTGCAAGTTCAGAATCGCCTAATACATAGCCATCGCTATTAAGGTCAATTCCTTTTTCTTCACATCTTTTAACAATAGCTTCTATCTTTTCGTTTGTTTCTTTAATCTTACTTTCACAAATTGCTTTTACTTCTTCTTCGCTCTTTTCTTCAAGATTAAGATCAAAGACTTTTTTAGCTGAATACATCGAAACTTTAAAGTAATCAATAATAGCAATTAATGCTCTTCTTTTATCAACTTTTCCTTTTTTATCAATATTTTGTTTAACAATATCGATAACTTTTGCAGGGTTATTGAATAAAATTAAGTCATTTTTATATTGTGTGTAATCACTATCGATTACAGGCATATACTCTTTTAAGTTTTGTAGACCAAATTCAATATTCTTTTGAACGGTCATATGTGGCCAAAGAGCATAGTTTTGAAATAAGAATCCAACATGTCTTTTACTAGCAGGAATATTAATACCTAAATCGCTATCAAAAACAGGAACACCATTAATATAAATTTTGCCGCTTGTTGGTGTTTCAAGACCGGCAATCATTCTTAAAGTTGTTGTTTTTCCACATCCAGAAGGACCAAGAAGTGTAATAAAAGAATAATCATCGATATGGAGATTTAAGTTATCTACCGCATAGAAATCTCCCCATCTTTTTGTAACATTTACTAAATCTATTGTAGGCATTAAATTAACCTCCTATACCTTTATCTAAGCTGGCACCAGTAACTTTATTGATTAACCAGTTAAAGATTAAAATTACAATAACAAGAATTAAGTTCGCAGCATTTTCTAATGCTGGTAAACCAGTTTCTTCAAGTTGGAACATAAATGTTGTAAGAATCATTCCAGTAGGAGCAATGAAGACAAAGAGTGATAACTCTCTCATACAACTAATGAATGGTAATAAATATCCACTTAAGAAACTTGATTTTTGAATTGGGAATACAATACGAACCATTCTCTTCCACCAAGGAATGTTTTGAATCATTGCTGCTTCTTCAATTTCATTACTAAGTTGAAGCATGGCGTTTAAACTACTTCTACTAGCAAATGGAATATATTTGACAATACCGACAATTGAACAAAGTAAGAATGGCGTTGCATATAGCCAGCTAATATTTAATCCAACCATGAAGAAGATAGCAGAAAGAGAAATTGAAGGAAGTAAATAAGGTAAGAATGCTAAAGCATTAACGCCTTGAGCAAGTTTACTTTTTCTCTTTTTACTAACGGCATAACCAATAAGTAAACCAAATGTTCCAGCAAACAATGAACAGACAAGTGATAACGCAATTGATCCACCTAAGGCACTCCAAATTTCTGGAGTATAGAAGACGCCTTTAAATCCATTTCTTAATACTTCTTTAGATGTCCACCATTTTGTAGTAAATCCAATTGAATAATCACCAGAATTTGGCAATAACGATTCAAAGATAAATGAAATCATTGGACCGATGCAGAAGAATAAAACAATAATTGATAATATGACGGCAACAATCCATTTACCTACTTTTCCAAGGTTATTTTTACTAACTTGACCACTCTTTCCACTCACAGTTGTATATTGTTTACGACTACCTGTTGAAGCGGTATTAAGTAAAAGAATAACAACACCTATTGCAATTAAAACAAGAGAAATGATTGCACCCATTCCAGCTTCACTTGAATACTTGCCACCTTGTAGCATGACATTAAGTTGAGTAGCTAAAACTTGATAATTGATTGGTTTACCAAGAGTTGTTGCAACTGGATAAGAGCTCATTGCACTTGAAAAAACCAGCAAAACTGTACTTAAAAGTGCAGGTTTTAAAATTGGAATTGTAATATGGGTGAATATTTTTCGACGTGGAACATTTAAAATTGTGGCTGCTTCTTCTAAGTTAGCATCCATATTTCTTAAAATTCCGCCAATTAAAATATAGGCAAAAGGAGCATAGTGAAGTCCTAAAACAAGTGAGATTGGAAATGCTCCATAAACTAACCATTCAGGAGAAGCAAATCCAGTTAAGGCTTGTAATTCACCTATATATCCACCAGTACAATTTGTTGAGATAAAAAAGTTTTTCCAGAATAAAGCCAAAGTCCATTGAGGCATGATGTAAGGAAAAATAAAAACACTAGAAATAAATTTTTTAAATGGCATATTTGTTCTAGTGACTAAATATGCAACCACTCCGCCAAAAACGATTGAAAAGATACATGCTAACACAGACACAAGTAAAGAATTTCCTAGTGGTCGCCAAAAATAACTAACGCTATTTTTTCCAGCAAACACTTCTTGCCAATGAGCAAAAGTAAAGCTTCCTGTTGCAAGGCCAAGGCCAGGAGCTTCCATAATGTGAACTGTAAATGAATCTATGACAACGTAAATTAATGGAACAAAGGTTAAAATTAAAAGCAAAACGCCAAAAATGACTAATATTGAATTAGCAGGTAAACCAAAAAATGTTAACCCTTTATTCATAGCCTTTTTTGCTTTTAATTTCATGGAATCTAAATATTGTGTATTTTCCATAATTAACTCCGTTTAGATAGAAAACTTTGCGGGTAAAGTTATTTACCCGCAAAGAACGACTTAAATTTAAATTTTATTATTTATTAGTTTTAACGTCTTTAATAAAGTCATTGACGTCTTGATACGCTTTGACGATATAAGCTGGATCTTCAATAACAACGTTTGCTTTACCTTCCCACCAACTTGATGCTGGATCGTTTAAGCAAGGGAAGACGTTTTCACCATCATCACTTTGGGTGAATTCAAAATTCTCAAGCTTACCATGACCGAATTTTGTTCTATTGATATTAATTGAAGGCATTGATGGGTAATCACCAATATCTTTACCCCATGCAGCATATCCTTCAGGAGTTGTACTTAAGTAATTAATGAATGCACATGATGTCCATGGATGTTGAGTATATGGCATGATTTGTAAATAGTGTTTATACATAAATCCACCAAATCCATTAATCTTGGAATCACCTGGATTTGCTCCATCACTAATATCTTTGCCTAAAGCAGCAATTGTAATATTTTTCTTGGTTACATCTGCTGTTTCTTGAACTGATGCGATTTTTGAATAAACTATCCAGCCAAGTCCACCATAATCTTTCATGAAAGCATCACGAGCAGCCCCATCATCACCATAGAAAACAGCATTAGTTAAGAAACCTTCAATAAATGCATAAGCATATTTTTGTTCACCATATTTATCATATTTAGTGATATCTAAAGACTTATTATCATTTGTTGAATCATTAAAAGCATCTTCAAGAGCATCACACCATTCTTTTTGAGTGAGCATAATTAACCAGTCTCTATTAACGTTTTCATTATCTGGATCCATAGTGTGGATGTGACCTTTAAATTTAGATTGTGTAACATCCCAAATATTATCGATTACAACATCAGCACCTGAACCACCGTTATTGACCATCCAAGTCTTCATATTATATTGAAGTGAAAATGGATTTGCGTTCTTAGTTTTATCAGTATCTTTTGCATCACTCCATTCTTTTGGAACGTAGTTTAAAAATTTTCCTGTGTTAATTCCAAGAGCTTGTAATTGATAACCATCTTGGACTAAAGCGGCATCATATCCTGTTGTTAAACCAGCATCAATTTCACCACAAAGTCTTGCATAAATTTCACCATCAACTGCTGTATCAGTGGTAATTGACATATTAGCACACTCTGGATTATATTCAGAAAGTTCAGCTTTAAATCCATCTATAGCATTTTTAAATCTTGATGATGTTCCAATAAACTTTAATGTTCCACTACCAATTTCTTCAGCAGCTTTTTTAAAGAGTTCATCTCTTGATAAAGTTTGAGCTTCTGCAATGATATCTTTATTTGTATCTTTAATAGCATCATTGCCGCTACCACCACAAGCTGTCATAGTACATGCACAGATTATAGCAGCACTCAACGTAAACAAACCTTTTGACTTTTTCATTATCAATCCTCCTACAAAAAGTTTTTTTAGATACTTTAATTATAAATGTAAGCGCTTACAATTCAAGCAAAAAAATTTACAATCTTTAATTTTGCAATTAAATTATTGTTATTTTTTACGATAACTATCGCATAAATTAAGATTTAATAAATTGTAAAGAAATTAATAAGTAATTGTAAATTCGGAACCCTTTCCTAAACTACTTTTAACGTCAGCCTTATAATCGTAATAGTTACAGATATATTTAACAATCGATAGACCAAGTCCGGTTCCACCATTTTCCCTACTTCTAGCTTTATCAACACGATAAAATCTTTCAAATATTCGAGATTTGTTCTCATCACTCACGCCGATTCCACTATCTTTAACTGAAATTTTGTGATTTTTTGTGTCAATCGTAATTACAATTTCGCCACCTTCTTTGTTATAACGGATGGCGTTTTCAATAATGTTCTTAAACAAGTTATAAAAATCTTCATTATTAATTTTTAAAATTAATTTTTCATAGTTTTTAATAACCTTAATATGTTTAGCTGAAATTTGCTCTTCAAGCATAAGCAAAATATTATCGAGTTCTTTAGAAACATCAACCTTTTCAATTGGTCTTAAATTATTATTTTCTAAAGAAGAAAGTTCAAGCATTTCCATAATAAGTTTGTTCATTCTTTCGCTTTCTTTAATTGTTTTTTCATTAGCTGTTTTAATTTCTTCGTTTGTACTTAAAACACCATCTTTAATAAGCTCTTGGTATCCTAAAATTGTAGTTAATGGTGATTTTAACTCATGAGCTGCATTAGCAAAGAAGTCTCTTTTCATCTTTTCACTATTAAATTTATCAGTAATATCAACAATTAAAATGGACACACTTCTCACTTTTGAAGAGTTTTCATTAAATGAATCATCAATATTATTAATATTAAATTCATAAATTTTCCCATCTATTTCTTTATTAAATAACATTGGCCTATTTAAAGAAGAAACCACTTTTACATTTACTAAAATGTCATGAGTTAAAGGACTTTCAATAATTTTCTTATCGTTTCTTTCAACTTTAATAATATCTCTTCCTTTTTTGTTAGAAAGAATTATTACTCCTTCCAAATTAACTACGAGTATTCCTTGTTCAATAGAATCCAAAATAAAATTAAGTTTCTTTTCGCTTAAAAAATTATTTTTAAGTTGTCGATCAAGCTCTCTTCTGGTGTCTTTTAAAATATTGGCTAAGTTTTCTACATCGTTATCGTATTCAACCATAGTTTGAATGTTAACAATATTTCTTAATTTTCTAACTTGATATTTAAGATAGGAAGCATCTTTTTTTGTCTTAAAATATTCAAAAAGTATGCAAAACACGGATAAAATTATTAAAAGTATCGGAAAGACAATAACAAATACCTTAAAGATAATATAAGTTGAATCAAAATAAATGATGGTTAAAACATATAAAGATGAGTCACTATTATATAGACAATAAGCCAATCCATCACGCCCATCACTATTTCTAAAAGAAAAGACATTATTTAAATTATTTTTTAACTTAAATAAATAATTTGGTTCAAAACTTATCTCGTCAGTTGATTCTATAACATTTCCGCTTCCGTTAAACATAATAATATCTTTTGTTTCATCGCTTTCAAAAAAGGATAAAATATCGCCTTGGTTTTCTGAGTTCAAATTACTATTTATATTTAAAGCGACATTAGTTAGCGCCTCTTTATAGGAATTTTCTAAACCAAAAAAAGGAACTAATAGTCCCACAAGCATAATTGCAATAAAACCAAGAGTAAATAAAAATATTATGAAAGTTCTTTTAAATCGAGTCATTTTTCAATTATATAGCCGCCACCATATATAGATTTAATAAAGTTTTTATTCTCGTCACCAATCTTTTCGCGTAAAGATTTAATATGCATATCAACACTTCTAGAATTATTTTTATTATTTGTTCCCCGAATTTGATTATAAAGTTCATCACGAGAAACAACATTACCTTGCTTTAAAAATAAATACTTTAAAATTTTAAATTCATTCGAAGTTAAATCAATTAAAGAATCATATTTATAAAATTGTTCATTTTTAAAGTCTAATGTATATTCATTAATTTTGATAATATATTTATCTTTTAAAAATTTACGATAATGTACGTTTATTCTACTTATTAATTCTTTAATATTAAAAGGTTTAACAATATAATCATCTGCACCATTATTTAAACCTGTAATTCTATCTTCAAGAAGAGATTTCGCACTTAATATAACAATAGGAATTTTATCATTGCCTATATCTTTTCTTATTATTTTTAAAATTTCGTCACCTTGAATTCCAGGAAGCATTAAATCAAGAAGAATTAAATTTGGTTTTTTTGCTTCAAAAGTTTTTAAAAAAGATTCGCCATCATCAAAACAGCGAACCTCAAAATCACTTTTTTCTAAAGCTATACGGATTAAATTAGAAATTTCATGATCGTCTTCTACCGAATAAATTAAAAAATCATTCATGCCTAAATTTTACAATTTAAATGTTATAAATTCATTAAAAATTCATGTTAGAATAGGCAAATAATTTAGTTTTTCTTAATTTATATAGTTAAATATTTTTGTTTTTATAATTTGTTCCAATAAAAGGGACTTCGAAAAAATCCTTATAATTTTTTCTAATAATGTAATCAATATAATTTCCGATTGCTAAAGCATAAACATAATATCCCATTGCATTAGGATGAAAACCCATTGCAAATTTTTCTCTCGCTTCCTCATCATATACAGGACCATAATGAGTCATATCAAGAAGGTAAGTAAAAGAGAACATTTTAACTACCTTTTTCATTTCTTCACAAACATAATATGCTACTTCATCTTTTTCCTTTGAGGTATGATCAATTTGAAGAGAAACAAGAAAAATACGTGCATCTTTTTGAAGAGATTTTAACTTAGAAATCACCTTCCCCATATAGCCAAAATAGGTATCGGGATTTTTTGAAGGATCATCTAAATTAATATCTTTAGCGCTTCCTATAGCTTGATTAAAAACAAACAAATCATTATTTCCTAAAGAAATTATATAAGCTTGCTTTTTTTGCCAAAAATTATTTTTATCAGCCCATGACTCATAAAATTCCTTAAAGCTCATTCCTCCTCGAGAATAATTAGCGTATTTAGTACCAGTTAATCTTTCTAGAATCGCTGGCCACGAATACTCATAAAAATCATGGTATAGAACTTCGCCATTTGGTCCCGTTGATTCAAATTCTCCACTAGATAACGAATCGCCAATAACCCCTATTTCTTTAAAAATGCCTGCAAAACCGCAATTTTCTTTAATATTATCTAAAGGTTTTTCACCTTGTTGTAATTCAAATATTTTAGTGTTCATTTTCACTCCTTCTTTTTGTCCCATTCTAATCCGGTAACTTTAGTTAAATCTAATCCTTTAGTTTCACCAACACATTTTATCATTACTATAACTGCACCAATTAATCCTGGTAATGTAAGACATAAATAGAAGTATCCAAAAGCACTTTCAGGAATTAAAGGTACAACTATCATGGATATAATTGAAGCAGCTCCTCCTATTATTCCATTAAGCAAAGTATTAATTACTGTTATTGATGATCTTAAATTAGTTGGTGAAGATTCTGAAAACATAATAGAACCAATTGTGTCGCCTGCACCCCAATAAGAGCCCATAAATCCACCAATTGCAAAGCCAGTTAAAAATGGCGTCCAGGATAACATGGAAGAGGCAATAAAAAGACTATAGCAAACTAGTGAAGCGCTGCCCATTGCAATAATGGTAGTTTTCCTGCCAAATTTATCTGAAATAAATCCACTTATAAAAGTAGCTAAGGCATTTCCGACTGGATATAAATATAAAGCGTAAGTTATATCTTGCTCACTCATTTTCGCCGATTCAGCCATAACTGTGTTATAGGTCGAAGTCGCTAAAGAAGCAAAATAGAAGAAAACACAGGCAATTATTAGCCATCTTAACTGGTGATGCTTAAAAGCGAATTTTACTCCATTAATTATTCCACCTTGTGCATTATTAATTTTTTCTTCTTTGCTTTCCTGCTTTCTTACTTCATAAGGAGTTTTTAAGTATTTAATTCTATTTGTTAAAAAAGTATGAGTTTCCTTAGCAAATAATAAAGCAACAAATGATAATACAAAACCAATTATAGCTGGAACAAGATAAACTAAATGCCATCTTGAACTGATATTTTTCATTAAAGTTTCCCTTAAAAGAGGAATAAGAAGAGTACCTAAAATGGCTATTGATTTAACTATCGAATAGTTTCTTGCCCTATTTTTCTCATTACTACACTCTAATATATAAACAGCCTGCATATCGTGAGAAACCATAAATCCCATTAAGGTCCCTCCAATCATATAAACAATTATTTCTTTAGAAAGATAAACAATAAATAAGCCTAAAGCCATGCAAAAAGTATTGATAACTAAAAATGGCTTTCGGCCAAATCGGTCTGCTAATGGTCGATAAATAACCATTAATAAAGAAATTGGGTAGGTAATAAAGCCTAAAGCCGAAAAAATAGACAATCCCTCACCATAAGAAAGTCCCATATTATTAACAAAAAATTCATTAACAATATTAGATTGAAATTGAATTGAGATTGTCGAAGCAATTTCATCAGTAATAAAGACCAGAGAAAGAATCATAAAAAGATAAATAAGATAAAACTTATTTTCTTTAAATTTGAACTGTCTTTCTCGCCTAACCAATTCTTTTGCTTCACGCGCTTTTAGCTTTTCAATTTTTGACTGTTCCACTTTTATCTCCTCCAAATTGAAAATCAAAAACCATAAAGTTTTTTGTCATTTGTTCATCAATATCAAACTCTTCTTTTAAATCCTTTAAAACATTCAAAAAGTTTGCAAAATTCGAACATTTTTCCAAAAGATTTCTTTTTTTAATTAATTTATACCAAAAAATATTTAATACAATTTCATCAGTCGCTAGTGAAGTTAAAGCGTGATTTTTTGTATAAATTGAAACACTTTTATCACCTGTATTTTCACCAAGTAAAGTATCTAAGTTATCAACAATTATTGTTGTTCTACGATAAGGAAATAACTTTTCAGGATCATGTATCTTATAAGAAAATATTGAAGCATTCTCTAAAGAAATATCTTCAAAAGAAAAAATGTAGACCTTAATTCCTTTTTTGATCACTTCAGTTAGTTCATCCTTTATTAGATTAAATTCATTTTTCCATAAAGATAAAGAAATCTCCTTTTTAGCTTCTAAAATTAAACTCTTAGCTTTTGATATAAAATTATCAAACCCTTTAATATTAAAAATAAATTCGCTCTCTTTTTCTTTACCTGAACAATCCTTGAGTTTTTCTTTAGCAATTAGCAAATTATTTTGATTTGTCCTATTTATTTTCTCAATCAATTTATCATAATCTAAAGCTTTATAAATATTTGTATAACCGTTACATTTAAAAACAAAACCTTTGTTTACTAATCTTTCTAGCACATCGTAAACTAAAGAACGTGAAACTCCAGAAAGCTTACTCGCTTCATAACCATTTAATTCATTATATTGAATAAGCGCTAAATAAACTTTAGCTTCATTTAAAGTAAAGCCTATATTTAAAAGGAAATCATATTTTTTAGTATTGTCAACACAACTCATCAAAATTCATTATAAAAACTAATTTAAGATTGTCGATAGTGATAATCATTATCACTATAAAATACCTTTAATCTTAATTAAATAGTTTAGAAAAATTATTTTGCCTAAAAGTTATCAACCAAAATGGTTAATTAATTAGTAGTTATTAAAAATAAGTCTTCTTTAATAGATATTTTTGACAAGACAATACCAAATAACCTTTATATTTACTTGTTTTAGTTTCTCTATCGCTTCTTCTTCATTTAATTATGTATATCTAATTTCGAAAAATTTAAAACATCCATTACTTTAGATGTGTAAAGTTCTCTTTCATTACCGTTAATATGTATTCTATTAAAATCATTAACTCAATAAGTTAATTTACTGCTTTCTTGAATTTCTAAAAGAGTTATGTAGTTCAAATAAGTATCGATAGTTTTATCTTCTTTTCCTAAAGAGTTTCTAAACTTTATTATAAAGTTTCGATAACACCACTAAATAAAATCTTGTCGCGACCACTCCTAATCAAATAGCCAAAACTACGATCAACTACAAAATCATGGAAAACTTTTTCATATGGATTGTCAGCGGTATCTGCATCCACTAAAGCACTAATTGCAGCACCTTCTATTCCTTTTCTATCAACTTTTAATTTTGTAGCATGAATTAAATCTGTGCAGCAATGTGGTACATCTGTTTTAATTAAAGGAGTTAAATCACACTTATAATTAAACAAATCTGTAATACCAAAATCAGTAATTAAAGTGTCTTTTATGCCTTTTAAAAATTCAGCTTCAAATTCTGGAAATATTACTCTAGTTTTATGTTCTAAAAGATTTTCATTGCCAAGAGCACCTAGCGCAAAATCATGATCCATTAAATACTCTATATTTTCTTGAGTAAATACATCTTCAACTTTTTTATCGCCTTTTGGCTTAATAAAAATAAGTTCGTAACCGTTTAAAGTTTCAGCGTAAAACGATTCGAAGGCATCATTTTCATAAGTTAAACCCGTCTCGTAATTACCAAGAAGAAAATCTTTATTTGAGGCTACACTTCCATCACTATTAGTAAAATCAATATCTCCATTGTAAAGTGCTAAATCGTTTCCCAATATATTCCAAACATCTTTTAAATAAAGCGTGTTAAGTAAAACAAAGAAAGTTTCGCTAGATAGCTTTAAATCAGGTGATAATAAGCCATTCGTTTTTTCTTTAATAAAATTAGTAATCGCTTTATTAGCGTTTGCATTGTCGTTTGCAAAATCAGCTGAATAAGAATAACAATAATAATCATTAGCTAAATCTTTTAAAGTGTCTTCATTAAATTTTAAATCTTGGTTTTGTGCTAGCCAAACAGAGTTTGTTGTTAATATCTTGCCTTCATCATATTCATCGTTTAAGAGGGAAAATAAAGTTTTATAACTGCTATTTAATGTTTCAAAATCTACATTTAAAGCATTTAATATTTGTTCTTGTGTATTGCCTGCACTTGCTCTAACTCCTAAACCTAAATCTAGATAAATAGATATTGGTGAAAAAGCAAGATTTGTGCCATCTTGATAATCTTTTAACAATTCTTCTGAAATTTTTGCTGAAAAAGATTTAGCTCCAGCAATTAATTTTAGATAATTTTCAGTCTCAAGATCTCCACTTGAGATACTAAAGTTCTTGCTAGCTTCAAATAGTAGTGTCGCTTTACCATTACTACAAGAAGTAATACACGAAAATAATGATAAAAAAGCTAAGGATTTAATAAATGTAGTTCTTTTCATGCTTTAATTATAGCATTATTTTGAAAAAGTATGGCGCGCCCCTACTCTATTTTCTGTTTACTTTCTTTATTTAATTTTTATGTTTATTATCGATTACCTTTAATTGAATCATAAACATTTATTATCATGAAAGAAACAATAGATAATATCGACATTATTGCTGATACAATTAAAACAATTAAATAGCCTAAATAAATACTATCACTAGTTGAATAATAAACTGTTCGATAAATTGGAACTGAAACAACATAAAAGATTACTGCTATAGCTGAAGCAAATTCAAAATATGAAGTATTATCGTAAGTCAAATTATCAGAAAAGGTGTATTTAACAAGGCAAGTAATAAGAGGTGTTATGACAACTAAAATCCAAGGTATAATAATAAAATCGGGTCTTCCAGGAAAACAAAAAATAATAAATTCACCAATTTCAACGATTGATAAAAAGATTAAAGCTGTATAAAAATCATCAAACTTTTTATTATTTTGGTTCTTTCTAATAATGACAAACAAAATAGGAGCAAAAAGAATGGAAATAGCTCCTAGTACCATAGTACAAGTTGGAAAAAGAGTTGGAACAAAATCGGTTTGATGATAAAACATTGCGGAAAAACCATTAGTCAAGAAAAAGCTTCCTAAAAAGATTAGACCAAAGATAATAAGATTAGATTTTAAAACCTTTAAATCAAACTTAACGGAATTAATAATTCTTGTAATTAAATTTGTAGTAAATGAAATAGTTAATATACAAACAAGTATTAATGCCAAATATTTCAAAACATATTCAGCACCTTCAAATTGCTGAGTAAACATGCGTGTGATTAGATATAAAATTACAAACAAAAAGCCTGCAAAAGTTAAGCCAATTGTAAAATATTGATCTAAAGTTGTTATCTTTTCTCTTCTTTTATAAGAATCATAGATTAGGTTAACAATAAAAGGAATGGTTGGTATAAAAAATAAAGGGAAAGATAAAAAATAATTTTTGTTAACAAGATAAAACATTCCTTCAAGGACTCCAGCAAATAATAAAAGACCAAAGAAGTAATTTTTAAGTACAACATCTTTTGTAAAAGAGTTTACTACTAAATCAATAACACTAAGAGCAAGAGATGTTATACCTAAAGTTATAAATAGATATATCTTTGCACTTCCGCCATAACCATCAATTGATGTTCCAATAAAAGCATAAACAATAAAAAGTATGCCTAAAGCGATAAAAGCTATTACTTCACTTATGTGTTCTGTTTTAAATTTCATGTTTATACCCTTTCTGCATTACCATTTCACTAATATTTTATTCTCTAATGCCTTTAAAGTTCTCGATTAAATCAATGAACAAAATAGGCGATAACATCGTCATTAGTTCTCTAATAACGTAATCAAAATCAATTCACTTCATGTATTAATCGTAAATAAATTAAAAGAAATGAGCACTCTTTAATAAAGAGATTAAATCTCTATTTCATGGAATAGTCATTTCAGCTATTGGAATAATTTTTTTCTGGCTTATTACTAAAGTAAGCATAATTGTTATAAGCAGATGAGTGATATTGCACTCCTGTTGATACTTCAAAATTATACTGAATTTCAAAAAGCATTTCGCTTTCTAAAAAATAAGAGTCATTGAACATAGAAAAAATATAATAGCTTTTAGTGTGATTAGAGATTTTGGTCGGATATTCGTAACTATATAGCCAAGTAGGCTCGCTGTTAAATATATCTATTGAATAAAACAATTTAGGATTTTCTTTATTGTATGTTTTTGAATATGGGAAAACTGGATCTTCGCCATAACTTTTGTTGTTAAGTGAATAATTGTACTCAAAATCAAATCCATTTAAAAAGGAATAGCCTAATGGCAAAGTAATTTCATCATTTTTAGTAATTATGGAAGCTTCAGCATCGACTAAAGGAAATGTTTCGTCTCTAATTATTCTTCCACTTTCTACTTCTTTTTGATTAAAAGGCATACAATAGTCGCTTCCAGAGCTACAGTAATAAATAGTTTTAAAAAGAGTGTGAGGAACAATTGTAATTTGATTGTTAAAATTACGCCAATTTGCAATATAATCACTATTATATTTACTTGCTTCACATCCAGGAATGAAATCAGTGTCACTCTCTAAAATATAAAAGGATGAATTGTCATTTAGACGATACTTCCATAAATAAGTACTTGCATTCATTAAAAAATAAGGTTTATCAGTATAAGTGAAATTGTGAACCCCTAGCAGAGTAAATGGTTCTCTCGATGGATAATTGTATTTTTCATTTTCGATTTTCTTAAAAGTCTCGTTGAGAAAATTTGTAATTTCATAAGCTCTTATATTAATGTCTTCTGAAGAAGTCTTATATGCGTATGATATAGAATTTTCGCAATCATATACATACGAATCTGAATCATAAAGAAAATCATAAATTCTATTTTCGTCTGTTTCTCTAGTAACATGATATTCAGCATATAGTTTGTTAGAAGCTCTATCGAAATTAAGCCCATCAATTCCGGCAGAATCATTTCCATAAACGCTAATTTCTCCAATAACTTCATCCGCAGTGCTATAACCAGTAGATAATTCAAAAGTATTATCCCGTATTCTAAGCCAATAGGTATCAGGATATTCATTTCGATAAACCTCACAAGAGCATAATGAAGCTAAAGAAATTATAGAAAAGATAAATTTATAGGTTTTCTTATTATGCATATTGATTAAAAAATAAAATTACCTAAGCCAATCGTTACGAAAAATAAGATTGCATAAATCGTTGTTAAAACAATACAAATAATTAAATTTCTTCGACGATAGAAACTAACTTGGCTTTTAGAAACAATAATGAAGTTAATTAAAAAGACTATTTGAGCTACAACACTAATAATACAAATTAAATCTTTAATAAGTTTAAACGTTTGAAAAACAGTAACATTAAAATAGGTATTTCCATTTGCTATGTTATAACCAGAATTGTAAATAATAATTCCTAAAATCACTGCAAACATATTTATTAAAATATATGTAACGTAATTTAAAATTACTGTGTCATATACTAATTTTGAAGTATTTGGTTTAAGATCAACTTTTTGAAAAAACTCACCAACATCAATATCAAGAACTTTTGAAATTTCACGAAACATATCAAGATCTGGTAAAGCTCTTCCGGTTTCCCATTTAGAAATTACTTTATCTGAAACATGCAATAAAGCACCAAGTTCTTTTTGAGTTAAACCTTTCTTTTTTCTTGCTTCTAAAATCTTATCACCAAAATTCATATTAACACTACCTTCAGCAAAGTAATTACCTAATAACTTTGTCATTAGATAAATACTTTAAAATTAAATCCTTCCACTTAATCATAATAGATTTACTCTTCTAGTTCACTCTATAAAAAGAAAAACCACTCTACAAAATAGAGAAATAGCAAAAATGAGAATGAAAAATCTGTTTGAGTATCAACATTTCAAAAGAAAAATTTGGTCATTTGAAATTATATTTTGCTAATTAAACAAAATAATAGAGTGATAAAAAACACTGAGAAATATACAAATAACCTTGCAAAACCTCAGTGTTTTATTGTTTTTAATAAGTAATTACTTATGCAGTTTGACTCATTTCTTCTTTGTCAGCTGCAATAAGTTCATCAATTCCATCAATAATAGTTGAACCAATATCAGAGATTGTAACTGTCATTTCATAGTTATAAGTTTTACTTGTTCCTATAGCAATCTCATTAAACATAAAGACACCCTTAAGTCCTTCATCGGAATAACTTATTTTTCCGGTAGTGTCTAAATCCCAACTATAGTCAAAGAATTGTAAGGCATATGCTGAATCAACAATTCCCCATAAAGTAATAGGTAAAGAATAATCTGAATTATAGTAGTCTTTATCTCTAAAACCATTCATATCTTTAGTAGCATCATATAAAAGAGCAGATTTATCTTCACTTAATGTTAAATTTGAATCTTCAACTTTAAATTCATCTCTTACAAAGTAAGTTAAATCAGCAGTATAAATCTTTTTATAATCGCCTACACCTAGATAACTATCAAAATAATCTGGATTTCCTCTTACGGCTTTGCCATCAATGATATTGTAGTCCCAAACACTGCCACCATATAAAGGTGAGTTATACGATCCTCCTTCATATGTTTGATTGTTGCCATCAACTCCATACTTCCAATAGAAAGCATCATTAGTATATTTAATAAGATTACCTTTAATAGCCATATCTTCATAAATATAGGAGGCATCACTATTTTCTATACCTTCTGAATCTTTAACAATTTGTTGAGCAGTAACTTCACTACCATCACTATTAAAAAACTTACCAGTCCGTTCCATAGTGTAGTTATAGCCTTCAGCCCAACTTGTAAGCTTGTTTGCTAAATCCTTGGAAGACATTGTATAAATCTTAAATAGTTTTTGAACAGCGATTGTATCATTGCTTTTACTGGTTGCTTTAACAATAAAACTACCATCTTTATCTCCAGCTTTAAGTGTTCCATCTGCACTTACTGTTGCTAAATCATTATTTACTGACCATGTAACATCTTCTGGTCCACTTAATTTAATAGATTGACCAGGATAAAGCGTTGAGGTTTCCGCAACAATTGGACTTAATTCAACAAATTCAGGTTTTTCTCCTTCACCTAAATCAGTTACTGGTGGTAAAAGTGGCTCACCACTTTCTTGTCCACAACTAGTAACACCAAAAGTGCCAAGAGTCATTAATGCTGGGAAGACTAATAATTTAAGTTTTTTCATATAGAATCACCTCATTCGTACCATCCGCCACCTTCATAAGTAAAAGTGACTTCTCCATTATTTACCTTATAGTCTATTTCAGTTGGTGGATAATCATATTCTGAAATTTCATCACCTTCAACCTTAGTTACGTTACTAAGAGTAATAGAGCTTGCTCCGATTGTAACATCGGCTGTAAATTTACCAGTCTTGGTTGAAGAATATCCACTTACTGTATAATCAATTGAGACTTTCATAGAGCCTGAAGAATTATCAAAAGTCATCTTCATGCTATAATCACTATAGTAGTCAGACCATGAAAGTTCGTAAGTATTTCCATTAATTAAATCAGTAATATCAACAAATTCTATAAGATCATGTACATCGCCATCATCATTTATTGATAATTTATCAAACTCAAAATTATCATTTAAATTAATAGTTAAGTTTGTTGGAACTTCAGTTGTTTCCATGTTGCCACTTGTCTTCTCTAGATTAGATAAAACTATAAATGATAAATTTTGTTTAACATCAGCTGTAAAAGTTCCGTTTGTAACAGTAGTGTCGCCCCAATAAGGCTCTGTCGTTATAGTGAAAGAAACTTCGGCTGTCATATTATTAATATCGCCACCAAAACTAATTTTGAAATCATATGTTGTTGTATCATAACCGTAATCTGACCAACTTGTTGAGTAGGTTTTTCCAGCAATATTAGATAGAACACTTGGTACTTCTTTTACCTCTATAGTTTTTTCAGCGGAAATGTTTTCATTGTCTAACGAGATTGCTTTCACCTTTACTGTGCCAGCATTTGGGCCAGAAATTAAATAGTAATCCGTACCATACCCATATCTGCCTGATCTCTCTTCGATATAAGCTCCATCGGTAGTATCTTCAATAACTTCAAATTTTACTTCATCATTACGAATTCCTTCCGAAGGAGTAACGCTAGCGCTCAATAAAAGAGAATTTCCAACGAGCATTGTGTCAGATACACTTTCATCAAAAGAGACGGATTCTACAGGCTTATAAGTTGATTTTATGATGATTTCTTTTGTAACGTTCTTACTCTTCAAAGAAATAGTTGTTTCTCCTTCACCAATTACATCAAAATAGAAATCTCCACTAGAAGTGGTTGAAATTGCTCCTATAGTATTGCCTTTAGAGCTTGTTTCAATCTTATCGATATCCTGCATTGCTTCTTTTGGCATAGCATCGCTTATGCTTATATAAACTGTATCATCAACACTGACATTATATTTTCCTTCATTATCAGCTTGAACCTTGCTTTCTTCAGTAAAATCTCTAGAAAGATAAACTTCAGGTTTAAAATCAGTAAAGAAGTAATCATTAATATCAAAGTAATTATTTTCATCACTACCTTTTTCACCATAGGTTAATGAAATCTCATACTTTTCAAAATCGTATGGAGTTTCACTAGTGACTTCTGTATTTTCTTCAGTTAAACCTACATAATCTTTTCTTTCATAAGTTGCACTTTGTAAATCACCATAAAGGTCAAACTTAAAGTAAAGGTGAATATCAAAAGCATATGGATCGTCTAAGAAATCAGTACCTTTAATCTTTGTGACGATATCCCATTCATTACCAAATGTACTTGTTACTATTGTTGAGGATGCAAATGGATCATAATCATCATCTTCATCATAGACACTACCATCACCAAATACTTTTTGATATAAGAAATCAGTTACGCCGCTATATTGACCTTCACTATAGGAGAACTCGATGCCACCAAAAGTATTAACCATTGTTTCATATTCTTCACGGTTATCATTTGTTATTTTTGTTGTGTCGCCATTATCAGGAACTTTTGTTTCACTTCCATTACGATATAAAGAGTAGAATGTATCTTCAAAAATCGTACGATAATAACGAGAAGTATCGCCTTTTTCATTAGTTACTGTAGTAACAGAATGATTATCGTTATAGACTTCAAAATCATATGTTGTTTTACTAGAACTAGTTTCTTCGCTAGCTTTAGTTTCTACTACAAGTTGAGTTTTATTAGTGTTCTTCTTTTCACTTTCAATCGATGCTTTAAGACTGTTTTTAAGCGTTTCGATCGAAAGTTCATTTTGACTTACAACTCTAAAGTAGATAATTTCGTAAGTTTCAGGATTGCTCTTTAAAGATACTTTGATTCCTACATCACTTCCATAAATCTCTTTACCTTTAACAACTCCTTCTTGAGTTACTTCAATATAAGCATCATCTCCAATTGTGACTTCATAAGTCAAATCATCATAGCTTCCTTCAGGAGTAAATCTTGTTTGAATTTGATATTCTTTGCCAACAACAATGTAATAAGATTCACGGAAAGTACTATCAGTTTTGACCCAATCATCTGGAATAATAAATTCAATACCTTCTGCAGATGAAGTAACTTCAATTGTAATTTTGTTAAGACCTTCAATAACTTCAAAAGTAAAAACATTCTCTTCGCTTGATTCATCTATTGGTTGATCATTCAATAAGACCGACTTAACAGTAAAGTTAGCATCAGGGGTAACTTTTATTGTAATAGTTTCACCAACTGCTACATACTCATCTAACTTATCTATTTCAACTGTTGCATGTTCAGGATCTGCACTAAGTCGAATTAAACCTTGTCCTGGATTTGTTAAAGTAAAACTACCGCTAATGTAATTTTTACCTTCTTGAACAATAAACGAGTAAGTATTCCCTTCAGGAGATAATACTGTATCATTGAGTTTTACTTCATTAACTTTATAGCATTCATCTTGAGGAGTAACTTCAAGAAGAATTTTTGTACCAACAGGTTGTCTTCTATTTTCTTCTTTTAAAATAGTTCCATCTTCAAGCTTAGCAACTATTGTTCCATTTGTAACGCTTTCTTCTTGAACTACAACGCTACCATAAGTAACACTAGGATCTAAAACTTTAAAAGTAACATTAACTTCGTGTGTCCCACTCGTAACAACAAATGTATTTGAAACTAATTCTGTGTTATCTAAATAATACTTATCAACTTCATAGCCATCATTAGGAATAGCAATAATTTCAACAGTTTCACCAACTTTGACTACACCAGTACGCGAAAGAGTAACTGTTCCATTACTAATTCCATCTTTTATAGTTATAGTTGCTGTTTCTACTTCAGTTCCTTTTGCTTTTAAAGAAACTGTAATTGTTACATCCTCATTACCAATTTTAAAAGCATAACCGCCATCACTTGTTGGAGTTAACTTAGTATCTCCGGCTTTAACTTCATCGACTGTTTTTGTTGAATCAGATACATTAATATTGAACGTAACTGTTTCTCCATAAGAGTAACCTTCTTCTTTTAAACCACTAACTGTGAATCCTTCTCCTTCTGTTACTGTGACTTGATGTTTTTCACTTGTTACAGTTGAAGAATCACAAGAAGTGAGTGTAGTAAGGCTACCAAAGCCCAGCATTGCAGCAAGGCTTAAAGCAAAAATTATTTTTCGTTTCATAACCTTCCTCATTGACAATTCAATATATTGTTTTGTGTTAAAAAATAAAAAGAATTGTACTTAAAATTTATTTACTAACACTATATTAATAGAAAGAAAGGTATAAGTAAATCTTAGTACATAAAATTCTCAAAAATAAGATAATTATCGTTATTTTT